>OFCJ01000033.1_pt1 | contig 122762 bp, 88 predicted proteins | sample 1520791 | NCBI WGS metagenome assembly OFCJ01 (sample SAMEA2699027, study PRJEB24076) | metagenome | biome: Human gut stool | place: Spain | collected 2012-01-21 | reverse complement strand
ATTTGCAAATGAAAGAGTTATTTGACAGCATAGCAACGCAAAACGCTGAAATTCGCACGGTTGCTAACTCGTTACCGCCACTTTTCAAATAATTCGCTAAAAGTTTATTCCTCAATCGGTTAAGTCTAACCGATGAAAATCTAAAATAATAATAATCATGAAGAAGAATATACTATGGCTCGCCCTGCTGTTCTGTTCCTTGCAACTGCAAGCTCAAACAGAATCCATACAGCGTGTCAACATCAAATCTCCCGAAGTTGCCGCCTTTACCAAGGTGGGAGAAGTTCCGGTCAGCTTCTATACGGGTGTTCCCCAAATTTCCATTCCCATCTACGAAGTGAAATGTGGCAAATTGAGACTTCCCATAACTCTGGACTATCAAGCCACTGCCATACAAGTGAATCAGGAATCTACCTGGGTCGGCTTGAACTGGCTGCTGAACGCAGGCGGAGTAGTGACAACACAGACAACCAAACCTGAAGCGGGAACGCTGAAAAAGGACTGGGAGTTCTTGTACAATAGTCTGAATCTCCGTACAGTGAATACCGATGGCTTGGGACGCTTCTATAAAATGGACGGAAATCATGAAAGTGGTTGGCGCGGCAGTTATGGCTACAACCGTTTCAAATGCATTCCATATCCCAAGACAACCGACATATCCTTTGCACTTTATGCACAAATGCTGGATAACCATGAAGGCGAGGCACAATCCTATACAGCCGATTTCATGGGGCAGCATATAGAATTCATCTACCACCCGCTGCAGGAGAAGTTCATAGTAACGGGGAAGGGACCTATCGTAAAAATTGCGGGAGGAGCCACCGGCATATCCAAGATAACCGATGCCGACGGTATAGAATACACATTCGGAATCACAGAAACCAACTCTCCGGATTCTTATACCACGGCTCCTTATGCCAAGCGGAACGTTTCGTATTACCTGACCCAAATAAAACATCCTGACGGGAAAACCATCCGCCTCAGCTATAAGCAATATGGCTCTATCCGTATGTTGCCCGAATTGCAAGAGTACTGGCATCACGGTTTGACCAATACGGTTGATTATAAGGTTGAGAAACAACTCTCTGATTTAGTGAAGATAAACAACTACTATTTATATGAGATAACAACCGATGAAGAAACAGTGCGCTTTAATGCAGGGACTCGTACCGACCTGATGGGAGGACGTAAATTGGAAAGCATTGAAATTAGGAACAAGGCTGACCAACTGTTCAAGCGCTTCCGCTTTACGTACGATTATTTTGCAGGCAACGGTGTGGGCGGTAATCGGCTTCGCGAATATTACGAGAGCCGTAATCTTCTGACAAACTATAACTCGCTTTACTCGGATGCCGAGGTAAACAATCGCTTGCGCCTTGTTTCCTTGCAAGAAGAAACGATGGTAGGAAGTACGTTAAAGAAACTTCCGGCTCATCAGTTCACTTATCAAGGAGGGCTTCCCGGTAAAAGTTCCTCTGCACGCGACTATTGGGGACATTATAACGGGCAGTCCAACAAGACACTATTACCCCCTCTTTCTTTAGCGGGTGAAACAGGTTATAATAATTTCCCCTATAGCCTTCCCATGCAAACAGCCAATCGCCGATGCAATCCTTCGACCATTACAGCCGGCATGTTGTCCAAGATAATTTATCCCACCGGTGGAGAGAGCAGTTTCAGTTACGAGCCTCATTCTTTCACGAACTATATTTACTTGAAACTGAATCAAACACTTTCCCAAAAGCCATTATCAGTCTATGCCATGACAAGCAACTGTAATTCGACTATCCCGGCGGTAAATACCGAACCCAAGGATTTTACGATAGAAAATGAAATGCTTGTAGAAATAACAGTCCAGCATTCGTGTCCGGAAGAATTATCGTGGAGAGATATGCTGGGCAGTCCGGCGATGCTGATGGTTTATGACCCGCATCTTTCAAGTACGGCCAAGCATCCCTATAAAACATGGACCATTTCTCCGGCCGATACGCTCCGTACGGAAGGAGGAAAAATAAAAGATGTGGTGAAACGCGTGGAACGGATAATGCTTCCGGCAGGCAAATATCAGCTTTATCCCAATATCTCTTCACCACAGATTACCCCTTACCCCAGTTTTCCCGGAGATAAACGAGTAGAGATGTGGGTTAAAAGTACCAATTCCTTCATGTCCCAAGGCGGAGGAGTCAGGATTAAGGAGATTCGTCAGACAGACGGGAACGGGAATACAATCGTTTCCCAGTACGACTATACCCAGGAGAGCGGCATGTCTTCGGGCCTGATGATGTATCCTTTGCGATTTTCACGCAACAAGCTCCAGGTCTATCAGGCAGAAGCAGGCCCGGGACATAGTGAAGGCGGTAGTTCCATCGATCCCGTACCTCCTGCAGCAGTGCTGAAAAACTATTGGTCGGTCCGGTCGGAGAGTATGGCTTCCGTCAGGGGGACACTGGTGGGATACAGTCGGGTGACTCTGACACGCGGCAACGGCAAACAGGTTTATGAATTCTGGAACAAGAACGACAAGAATTCTTCGTTTGACTTCTATCCGCCTTTTGATGACCCCCGTAACGGCAATTTGTTGCGTGAAGCGGTCTATTCGTCGAACGGCAACTTGCAGCGAGAGACAGAAAACACCTACAGTGTGCTGAAAAAGGAACATCATTTTGTAAATGCCCTGGTAGAAGACATACATAGTGGTGCCGAAGGTTGCAGTGGTTCCGGAGTCAGCAACAAATATGCGCAATCGTGCGGTGGAGGCCGTGTGCTGTTCTGCATCTATCCTTCTTCCAGATTCTGGATTGAATGTACCAACCGTATAGCCAAAGAATACACCGATAAAGGCGTACTGACTACCGAATACCGATATACTTATAACCCATGGAACCTGCAGCCATCTGTCGTGCAGACAATTTATGATTCTTCCTTGAGCGAAACCGTGCATATGCTTTATCCGCAGAACTATGCAGGAAACGGTTATCCCCAAACTTTGGTGGACAATCACATACTGAATGTGCCGACCGAAACGGTTAAAGTGACCGACCGGGCAGGAACATCGACAGTGACGGCGGGGGAACTGTACCGATATAACGAGAAAGGGCTGCTGACTTCGCATTCCCGTCTCAAACTGTCTGCCCCGCTTGCCGTAGGCAGTTTCAAGTTCTCCAACAAGAGCATAGGGGTTATCGGTACCGATACGCTGACCAGGGGTATCTATTCTCCTTCGGCAGATTATAGCGCTGACGCTTCCTGCACCTATACTTCAGGCGGCAACTTATCCACAATAACGGAGAAGCAGACACTGACCACGGTCTATCTGTGGAGTTACAACAAGCAGCACGTTATTGCGGAAATAGCCAATACAACGTATGCCAAAGTCAAGGAAGCCCTGGGATATACGGATGCCCAGATGACTACACTCGAAAATTCGGCCGCCCCGGACGTGGCTTCCGTCCGTAGCAAGCTGGATACCTATTACAAGGGAACCGCCTCGCAAGTCACCACCTATACCTGGTCGCCGTTCGTGGGCATTACCTCCGTAACCGGTCCGAACGGGAATATCACCCGCTACAGTTATGATACCTTCGGCAGGCTGCAGAGTGTGACCGACCACGAAGGGAAGACCGTACAGGCCTATGAGTATAATTACAAGAACCAATAAACACCGATACAGCCATGAGAAAGAAAATATATTGCCTGATAGCTCTGCTGATACTTGCCGTCCATGCCACGGCACAAGTGTCGTCACAAAACTATGTCCGCACCACTACAATGCTGAATGCCGACGGAGGAAAGCGCTTGGATGAAACAGTCTATTACGACGGTCTGGGACGTCCGTTCCAGACTCTGCAGAAGGCATCGGAGAACAATGTCGTGAAAAGCCGTCTTGCCACCCTGCAGGAATATGACGCCTTGGGCCGTGAAGCCAACTCCTGGTTGCCGATAGCTCCTGCTGCCGACTATACTGCCCCTGCCTCCTTCAAAAGCAGCGCACCGGGAAACTACGGCAATGATGCCGCTCCCTACAGTCGTCCGGTCTATGAGAATTCTCCTCTGAACCGACCGACCGAATTATACGGTCCCGGTTCGGCATGGGCGAAACATCCGACCAAGGCAGCCTATACATCCAACACACTCGAATCACCGCTACACTGCATCCGGTATACGGTCAGCGGAAGCTCGTTGGCGGGCGGCACCAAATATCAAGCCGGAGAACTTGCCGTTGTCCGCACCCAGGATGAAGATGGCCATCTCACCTATACCTTTACGGACAAGCAGGGACGTACCCTGCTCGTTCGCCGGATGAACGGCAGTGCTCCGTATGACACCTATTACGTGTATGACGACCTGGGGCGATTGCGCTATGTACTGCCGCCGGTTGTCGATGGCAATATCGCCGCAGCCAATCTGGCGCTGTATGCCTACCGCTACGAGTACGACAGTTTCGGCCGTTGCTCCAAGAAGTGGCTTCCGGGAGCCGGTAGCACGGACTATACAGAATACGTCTACGACCTTGCCGACCGCATCAGCTTTACGCAGGACGGCAGGCAGCGTGCTGCCGGAGGCAATAAATGGATGTTCTATCTGTACGACGCTTTGGGACGATTGACCCGGCAAGGGGAATGTACGGGAAAGAACGCCTCTTCAAGTCCGGTGGTACACGTACAGAACTTCTACGACAATTATGACTTTCTGTCGCAATCGGGATTCACCAACCGTACTTGGTTTCCTGCCGCCACAGTGCAGGATAAGTCCAACGCCCGGAATCATCAGACGGGCAGCATCCTCTCCCTGCTTGACGGCACGGGCAAGGTGTATGTTGCCAACTATTATGACGTCAAGGGGAGGGTGACACGTACCACCCGTTCGCAGCCGGACTTCTGCCTCAAGCAGGAGACTGCCTACACCTTCACGGGGAATCCTCAGACCGTAAACGAATGGCACTACAAGAACGGTACGCCTACCGTAAGCGGGAAATACACCTATACTTATGACTCGTGCGACCGCCCGGAAAGCGTGAAGTTTGACCTGAACCACAGCGGGACATCCATCACGCTGGCAGCCTACACGTATGACAAGTTCGGCAGGCTCCAGAGCCGGGAGTTCCATGGCGCAAGTGCCGACAAGCTGACCTACGCCTACAACCTCCGTGGCTGGCTGACGGGCATCAGCGGAACGAAGTTCGCCCAGAATCTGTATTACAACACCGGCACCGGTGCTGTCAAGTACAACGGCAGCATCAGCAGCATGACGTGGAAAGCAGGGAATGAGAGTACTGTAAGAGGCTACAAGTTCACCTATGACGGTCTGGATAGGATGCTGAACGCCACCTACGGGGAAACGGCAGGCATCAGCACGAATGCCAACCGTTTCAGCGAGAATGTGACGGGCTATGACAAGAACGGTAACATCAAGGGATTGCAGCGTTACGGGCAGACCGGAGCTTCTGCCTACGGCCTGGTAGACAACCTGACTTTCACCTTGAACGGTAACCGGTTGAGCCGCGTGGATGATGCGGTAGCGGTTTCCACTTACAACGGCGGCTTTGGTTTTAAGGACGGCGTGAAGCAGGCGAATGAATACGCCTACGACGCTAACGGCAATTTAACTAAAGATTTAAACAAGGGAATTAGCAATATATCGTATAATTGTTTAAATTTGCCTAGTGTAGTAACTTTTAGTGATGGTAGCACGATTACCTATACTTATGGTGCCGACGGTACAAAGCTCAGAACGGTTCATAAGATAGGCAGTACTACCACCACGACGGATTACTGTGGAAATGTGGCCTATGAGAACGGTGTTCAGAAGTTGCTGCTGACTGATGAGGGTTATGTTACTTTGAGTGACAGCAAGTATCATTATTACTTGAAAGACCATCAGGGTAATAACCGGGTAGTCATCAACCAGAGCGGCACGGTAGAGGAGACGAACCATTATTATCCATTCGGAGGGGTGTTTGCCAATACAGGCAATACCCAGCCTTACAAGTACAACGGTAAGGAGTTTGATGGTAAGAAGGGGGTGAATCTGTATGACTACGGTGCAAGGCATTATGATGCGGCATTGGGACGGCTTACGACAGTTGATCCGTTGGCTGAGAAGTATTATCCGATGAGTCCGTACGTGTATTGTGGAAATAATCCGATACGCTATATAGACCCTACAGGAATGTTTTATACCGGTTTTGCTATTGATAAAAATGGCTATATTCAAAAGGTCAATAATGAAGGCGGAGATGAATATGATGTGATATACAACAAATCAAAATATTCTTCCCAAACCCGTAAAGATTATGATACTTCAGGAAATAAGACCGGAATAAAAATCAGTAAAGGAATCCTTAATGAGCAAGCAGGAAGCAAGAATATGTCTGATAAAACAATAAGAGGGTCAATCAATGATACCGAAGGGCATAAGGTTGGGGAATATGCCAACCATTCTTATGAGGTGAAAAGCGACAAGGAGGCTTTGTCTCTAATGAATTTCATGGACAAGAATACGAATGTTGAATGGGGAAATACGTTAATGAAAGATATGCAAGGAAATTTCATAAATCTGCTGTCAACAAGTCATGACGTGAACACTATCAAAGTGGGTAGTTTCCAAGTGAATAAATATATTCGAAGAGGTTTTCAGATTATCAGAGCAGACCATATTCATCCTGCACCGGGAGCAAAAGCTTCTGAGGGAGATAAAGGTGATGCTGAAAATATAAGAAAACGCTTTCCTGATGCGACCTTTAGAATTTTAAATGCAGGAAAGTATTATCCGTATTAAGCAGTTGAACAATAATTCCCAATGTTATGAAAAAAGGAGTGATTTATACTTTAGTTTTATTTGTGATATTCTTGTTCATAGGATGTCGCTCACGAGATGTCACTATAATAAAGTTTAAACCATACAAAGAGAAAGATTATATTACCAAAGAATTGAATGTGTATGAAGTTGACAAGTTGTGGTATCCGATTTTAGACTCCATAATAACTAAAGCGGAAGAATGTTCTGAGTATCAGGAGTTGAAAGACAAAATAGCATTTTCTTTTGGTGTTTATGGGGAGATGATGTCTTATTCAGAAGAACTTGAGGGATATGCAAAATTGGCAAGTCCTGAGGTTTGCATTTCCGTATTATATCCTAAGTTCTATAATTTAGACCGTTCTGTAGGTGTGTTTTATTATCAAGGATATAATTATTACATTACGAATCTTTATGATGACACTTACTTTAAAAAAACATCAGAAGTTGTTATTGTTAGATACATTGATCCTGAAAAATGGCAATCTGCTATTCATGATCGAGGTGATAGAGACATGTATTGGTGGTATGGATATAAGAATGAATCTTTAGTCAATATACAATATGGTCGTTGTCCTACTCTGAACCCCTGATTCGATAAACAAAAATGATTCCCTGCTCACACTTCAATTGGGTGTAAGCAGGGAATATCATTTTGTTACTTTACAAAGAGGGTCGTCTGCTGAACGCCACCTATGGCGAAACAGCAAGTATCAACACCAATGTGAATCGTTTCAGCGAGAATGTGACGGGTTATGACAAGAACGGTAATATCAAGAGTCTGCAGCGCTGCAGCCAGACTGCGGCTTCTGCCTATGGTCTGATTGATAACCTTACTTTCACCCTTACCGGCAATCGGCTGAGCCGCGTGGACGATGCTGTAACGGCTTCCGCCTACAACGGCGGCTTCGAGTTCAAGGACGGCGTGAAGCAGGCAAATGAATACGCCTACGATTCTAACGGCAATTTAACTAAAGATTTAAACAAGGGAATTAGCAATATATCGTATAATTGTTTAAATTTGCCTAGTGTGGTGACATTCAGTAACGGGAGTACGATTGTCTACACCTATGCAGCTGACGGCGCCAAGCTAAAGACTGTACATAAGATAGGGGGTACAACCACAACAACTGACTATTGCGGAAATGTGATCTATGAGAACGGTGTTCAGAGGTTGTTGCTGACTGATGAGGGGTATGTAACTTTGGATGACGGTAAGTATCATTACTACTTGAAAGACCATCAAGGAAACAATCGTGTAGTTATTAACCTGAGCGGAAGCGTTGAGGAAACTAACCATTACTATCCTTTCGGAGGAGTGTTTGCAAGTGCAGGCAGTATTCAGCCTTATAAGTACAACGGCAAGGAATATGACACGAAGAAGGGTCTGAACTGGTATGACTATGGGGCACGGCATTATGATGCGGCACTGGGACGTTTTACAACATTAGACCCTTCTGCTGAAAATTATTTCAATTCCAGTCCTTATGCTTATTGCGGGAATAGTCCTATTAATCGGATTGACCCTGACGGGATGGACTGGTATGAAAATGCCAATGGTGACTTGCGCTGGCAGGAAGGCAGTGAGGATTTGGAAGGTTACACCAACATCGGTTCTTGTGCTTCTATCCGGTTCGGCAATGACAGCTATCTGAATTTCTATCAGAACGGTGGTGTAAAGGCCAACCAGGCAGTCAACGCTTTCGACCTGATAGCTTCGGACGGCAAACTTCAGAACTTGTTTTTGGGTAAGGACAGCCCTCTGTCAGAAGATTCCAACTCTTCCTTGTTCAACTCCTTGAACAGCCGTTCTATGGATGCCATTGCCAGACCGATAGGTGAAGCAGTGGTCGGCTTTGGAGCAGGGGAGTTGGGCGGTGCTCTACTGGGAAAGGCTGTCGGCTGGGCTGTAGGAAAAGTGGCAGGAAAAGTTGCTTCACGAGCTGAGATAAGTGAATATGTGTATACAAAAACTGCAGCAAAGCATTTTTCTGATATTGTTAAGAAGGGAACATATAAAGGAGAAATGGTAAGACCATATATGAATTCTCCGTTGACCATTCAAGAAATTATGCAAGCAGGGAAAGGTACTCCTGACGCAACATTTAAAGGAGGAGTGAATTGGAAAGTTCCTGGAGTATTCAGAGAAGCGCAAGGTATATGGGAGTTAGGTATTAATCCTAAAACAAAAGTTATATATCATTTTAATTTTAAGTATTGATTATGAAGTTTTTTATAGATTACAATGAGTGTTTGGAACATAAACAAATTATATACCGTAAAGATGAATATAGTTTTGATACAACCCCTTACATCTATGAGTTTGATTTTGAAATAGAGATTAATACTATTTTTTTGACGGTTGTTGATAGCAAAATTATTCAATTGAATGGTTTTTGTGGATTATCTGAAAAGAACTTATATTATGATGTTCCTAAAGCAAAGAAAGGTACACTTAAACTTCTACATTCAGAAAAGTATATTTTTTCGGCTGGTACAGCAAAACTCAATGATAAAGATTGGAAAACATTTATAAATCCTCAGACAGGTTGGGCATGTATAGGAGAGCCTCAGAGACAAGGTTATACTGTTGAGTTTATAGATAATTGCATTGCTGTTGTAGATAAGAATCAAGAGTTGATAGCTCTTTGGATTCATCCTTTTTTTCTTTAAGAATAGAATGATTGTTCCACTGAGGCTATGGTAGATATGGATTACAAATGAAATATGCATTGAATGGCAATATTGTCATAGTGAATGTCAAGGGGAAAATTATTAGTGTATTTAGTAGTTTACCTGACACAAGAAATGGTATAGAGAAAGGATTCATAAATTCATTTGAATAATATATAATGGAAACAAAAACAGAAATCATAAATTCTTCTATGTTGTATTCCTAATAATTGAATACCTTTTTATTTGTTATTAACTTTATAAATCAATCACTTTCGTTTTTTGAGTTCACAAAAAGAAACAATATTCATCCCGATTGCGACTAAAGCCACAACCTATGAACTAACCCAAAGCCGTAAGCCTTGTGTCGTTTAAAATTAAATAGTCGTTCCTTAAAAAGCCCATTTTTGCGAGATATTGTTCTGAGACAGTATCTCGCAAAAATGGGCTTTTTAAGGGATGACTAATTAGGTTTAATCCTAGTGGGATATATATACAAAGAATGAAAAAGAGATAAAATGAGAATAATAAGAATAATCACGCCTATACGTATCTTCATACTGACACTGGTGGTTCTTTTAACGCAGAAAATAGTACAAAGTGTTTGGACTCCTATGCTCTTCTTGGTAATAGGTGCTGCTATATTGGATTTTGGACTAATGTTGTTAGTTGACTATTTTCTGATTCGGAATATGTTGATGAAATATCTTTGGGTTGTAGAATTTGTTATTGTTTTGTTTTTAGTTCTTGTGAAATTGTATAATAACTTATCATTGTATGATATGATTTTCTTAATTTACTAATATTTTTTAGTGGACACTAATGCCTTATTATATAAGGCTACACCCTTTCCTTGACATGGTGTAGCCATTTATCCCAAAGGGTGTAGCTATCCGGGGCAAAGGGTGTAGCCCTGTTTAATGTGCCTTACCAGTGCCTGCGGCACACATAATCCGTCATTGACTCATGAAAAATCTTCTGTCGTAAGTGGGAAGAAAGAAATTTGTTTCAAATCTCCCCGAAATCATGTACCTTTGTGGCGGTACCTAAAAAAGGAGGTAGCAAGATGATGAACAAGATAAATTCCGTATGCGTATATTGTGCTTCGAGCACAAAGATAGATTCCGTTTATTTCGATGCAGCCCGTGAGTTGGGCACTCTGCTGGGGCAGCGGCAAATTCGCTTGATTAATGGTGCGGGAAATATGGGACTGATGTCCGCTGTGTCCGATGCGGCACTCCGGGCAGGGGGAGAGGTGACGGGCGTCATTCCCCGCTTCATGGTGGAGCAGGGATGGCATCACACCGGACTTACCCAACTCGTGGAAGTGGAAAGCATGCACGAACGGAAAAAGACAATGGCCGACTTGAGCGATGCCATCATTGCCCTGCCCGGTGGTTGCGGCACCCTGGAAGAACTGCTGGAAATCATCACTTGGAAGCAACTCGGACTGTATCTGAATCCGATTGTGATACTGAATGTCAAGAACTATTTCGACCCTCTGCTCGATATGCTCCGGCAGGCGGTGGACGAAAACTTCATGCGTACGCAGCACGGTGCCATCTGGCATGTGGCGCAGACACCGCAGGAAGCCGTGGAACTGATATATACCACTCCCTTGTGGGACGCCTCCATCCGTAAATTCGCTGCAATATGATAGGGCTGTTGATGGCTTGGGCAGTAGTGGGGACGGAGGGGATTCCTATTCCATATTCTCCGAGAATGGACGATGGCATCACCGTGGTCCTTTTGTGCTGTTTCTTTCTGTCGGCCTATGTCTTGTCACGCAGCCGCAAGTTCCTGCTGCAACTGGTGAAGGATTTCCTGCTTCATCGCGAACGTACCAGCATATTTGCCACTTCCACAGCCGCCGATATGCGCTATCTGCTGCTGCTCATCCTGCAGACTTGCATCCTTGCGGGTGTCTGTATCTTCAGCTACTTCAATGATATACAGCCGGAACTGGTACGTCATGTGTCGCCGGGGCTTCTGCTGGGGATTTACATCGGTGTGTGTCTCCTCTATTTGTGCTTGAAGTGGATGCTTTACTCTTTTCTGGGTTGGATTTTTTTTGACGAAAGTGTTACAACGCTATGGCTTGAGTCCTATTCTACGCTACTTTATTACTTGGGATTCGCCCTTTTCCCGTTTGCTCTGTTCATAGTCTATTTTGATTTGAGTTTGCAGCTGACGATAATAATCGGATTGATTTTAGCCTTTTTTGCTAAAATATTGATGTTATACAAGTGGTTAAAGCTTTTTTGTAACAATTTATATGGCGGTTTACTTTTAATTTTGTACTTTTGTGCCCTTGAAATCATGCCTTGTTTTGTGTTATATCAAGGTGTGATGCAGCTAAACAGTTATTTGATAATAAAATTTTAGGACGTTGAAAATTAAGAAAGTACTTGTGTCGCAGCCGAAACCGGCATCAGAGAAATCTCCTTACTACGACATCGCCGAGAAGTATGGTGTGAAAATAGATTTTCGCCCATTTATCAAAGTGGAGAGCCTTTCAGCGAAAGAGTTCAGACAACAGAAAATTTCGGTCTTGGATCATACTGCCGTTATTTTTACTTCGCGTCATGCTATTGATCATTTCTTCCACTTGTGTACAGAATTGCGTGTGACAATTCCCGAAACAATGAAGTATTTCTGCGTGACGGAGGCCGTTGCTCTGTATATCCAAAAGTATGTGCAGTATCGTAAGCGTAAGATTTTCTTCGGAAACACCGGGAAGATTGACGATTTGATACCTTCCATTGTTAAGCATAAGACTGAAAAGTACTTGGTACCAATGTCGGATGTACACAATGATGACGTGAAGAATCTGCTGGATAAGAATAAGATTCAGCACACGGAAGCTGTCATGTACCGTACTGTCAGCAATGACTTTGCTGCAGATGAGGCTTTTGATTATGACATGCTGGTGTTCTTCAGTCCGGCAGGTATCAGTGCCTTGAAGAAGAATTTCCCTGATTTTGACCAGAAGGAAATCAAGATCGGAACATTCGGCTCTACCACTGCCCAGGCAGTCCGTGATGCCGGACTTCGTCTTGACCTGGAAGCTCCCAGCGTGCAGGCACCCTCAATGACGGCGGCGCTTGACATGTTTATCAAGGAAAATAATAAAGGAAAGTAAAAAGAGTTATGAGTTATGAGTGATTTGCTTATAGCTTGTAGACATAACAATGGATTTATAAAATTGAGCTACAAGTGGTTGTGCTTTTATGTTGCCAGGTACTTGTAGCTCGTTTTTGTATCGCCCCATAACTTATCACTCATAACTCATCACCCATCACTCATAACTTATAACTCATCACCCCATGCCAAATACCTTGCGTAAGTCCGAACGGTTGGACAAGAAGAAAGTGATAGAGAAGATGTTTGCGGGCGGCTCACGCTCGTTTTCGGTTTTCCCTTTGCGTGTGGTGTATCTGCCGGTGGAGGAGCTGGAGGCACCCGTTTCCATTCTTGTAAGTGTCTCGAAACGCCGTTTCAAGCGGGCGGTGAAGCGCAACCGCGTGAAACGTCAGATACGTGAAGCCTACCGCATGAACAAACACGGACTGCTGGCAGTGTTGACGGAAAAAAAGTGCCGTTTGGCCGTGGCCTTCATCTATCTTTCGGACCAGTTGGTAGACTCTTCTGTCATCGAGGACCGTATGAAGACAGCTTTGGCACGCATTGCCGAGAAGGTAGCGGCAAATGCTGAAACCGAGCAAACTCCGCAGGTGTCATGAAGCGTCTGCTTTCATATCTGCTGCTGCTTCCCATCTATTTCTATCAGAAGTGCATATCGCCCATGATAGGGCCTTCATGCCGTTTTACCCCCACTTGTTCGCAATATGCGGTGGAGGCCATCAAGAAACACGGACCTTTCAAGGGGTTTTGTCTGGCAGTCAGGCGCATTCTGCGCTGCCATCCCTGGGGAGGTTCCGGATATGATCCCGTTCCATGAATATTCCAGTTGACATACATACACACCGGCTTCCGCAAGTACCCGGAACTGCCATTGCAAATTGCTATCCCGAAACGTTCTCTCCACAGAGCGGCGGATGGTATTCGGTGGGGATACATCCCTGGCGTATAGGTCGGAGTGGAGGTGAACACTCAGGAGTTGAAGGTGCTGTGGCTAGCAGGGTGTGCGGCCTGGAGGAGTTAGTGCGCCATCCCCAAGTACTTGCCGTGGGCGAAGCCGGGCTGGACAAGCTGGCAGATGCTCCGATGGATTTGCAGGTGGAAGTGTTCAGGTGCCAGGCATGTTTGGCAGAGGAAGTGGGAAAGCCGCTGGTGATTCATCTGGTGAAGGCGGTTGATGAACTGCTGAAGGTGAAGCGGGACTTGCGCCCGTCGAATCCGTGGATAATACATGGTTTCCGTGGCAAGGCGGCGCTGGTGGAGGAATATCTGAAACATGGCTTTTACCTTTCATTCGGGGAGAAATACCAGGAAGTAGCCTTGTGCCGGGTACCTGCCGACCGGCTGTTCATCGAAACGGATGAAAGCGAAGTTTCCATCGGGGAATTGTATGCACGCGCTGCCGAAGTGCGCGGCATCTCTCCCGAGGAGCTTGGAGAAACACTCCGGAGAAATGTCTGCAAAGTCTTTTTTAAACCCTAAGAGTTGTTTCTTCGAATAAAGAGTCGTATTTTTGCGCAGATTAAAATAGGAATCAAACAATTCATAGATAATCACTTAAATAATTAATCAGATAACTTAATCATTCGATGAATTTTGTAGAAGAATTAAGATGGCGTGGCATGCTCCACGATATGATGCCGGGTACGGAAGAACTTCTGGCTAAGGAACAAGTGACTGCATACATTGGTTTCGACCCTACTGCGGACTCTTTGCACATCGGGCACCTTTGCAGTGTGATGATTTTGCGTCACTTCCAGCGTTGCGGACACAAGCCGTTGGCACTGATTGGCGGTGCTACGGGTATGATTGGTGACCCTTCCGGAAAGTCTGCCGAACGCAATCTGCTTACGGAAGAGACGTTGCAGCGCAACCTGGCCGGTATGAAGGCCCAGCTCTCCAAGTTCCTGGATTTTGATTCGGATGCCCCCAACCGTGCCGAGTTGGTGAACAACTACGATTGGATGAAGAACTTCACTTTCCTCGATTTTGCCCGTGAAGTGGGTAAGCACATCACCGTGAACTATATGATGGCGAAAGATTCTGTAAAGAAGCGTCTGAACGGTGAGGCACGTGACGGTCTTTCCTTCACGGAATTCACCTACCAGCTGTTGCAGGGGTACGACTTCCTTCATCTGTATGAAACCAAAGGCTGCAGGCTCCAGATGGGTGGCAGCGACCAGTGGGGTAACATCACCACCGGTGCCGAACTGATTCGCCGTACGAACGGTGGGGAGGTATTTGCACTGACCAGCCCGCTGATTACGAAGGCCGACGGTGGCAAGTTCGGCAAGACAGAGTCCGGAAACATCTGGCTCGACCCGCGCTACACTTCTCCATATAAGTTCTACCAGTTCTGGCTGAACGTGAGCGACGAGGATGCCAAACGCTACATAAAGATATTCACTGCACTGTCCAAGGAGGAGATTGACGCTCTGACGGCCGAGCACGAGGCTGCTCCCCATTTGCGCGTCCTTCAGAAGTGCCTGGCCAAGGAAGTGACTATCATGGTTCATTCCGAAGAGGACTATAACGCTGCTGTGGATGCATCCAACATCTTGTTTGGCAATGCAACTTCGGATGCACTGAAGAAGTTGGACGAAGATACGCTGCTGGCTGTGTTCGAGGGTGTTCCCCAGTTCGAAATATCCCGTGACGCACTGGCTGCCGGTGTGAAGGCGGTGGATTTGTTCGTGGATAATGCTGCTGTATTCGCTTCCAAGGGCGAGATGCGTAAGCTGGTGCAAGGCGGTGGCGTTTCTCTGAATAAGGAGAAACTGGCTGCTTTCGACCAGGTGATTACGACAGCCGACCTGCTGGACGAAAAATACCTGCTGGTACAGCGCGGCAAGAAGAATTACTATCTGATTATCGCCAAATAACGGTAGCCTAAAGAGAAGTAATTAAGGAAATGATGCTTCGGCAGTAAAAATAGCCCCGAAATATTTGGATATTTCGGGGCTTCCTTTTATCTTTGCACCGCTTTTTAACAGAAAGCCCTATGTTTGGACTATGGTGTAATGGTAGCACAACAGGTTTTGGTTCTGTTTGTCCAGGTTCGAATCCTGGTAGTCCAACTACGATACAGCTAATTGCAGCTAAAAACCCACTAAAATCGCAAGTTTTAGTGGGTTTTTTTGTTATTCTTTCCCCCTCTTGTTGGCACTATAGGTATAGATTTTTTCTTTTTACGAATCTTTGAACGATATTGCTATATAATTGACACAAATTTATACGGTTTCTCCATTTTCTTTTGTTACATTTGCATCGTGTACGCAAACGATGTGTATTTGATGGCTGAAGTTATAACCTATTAAATGTAGTGCAATCATGAAAACGAACTATGAAATTCGCTATGCTGAGCATCCCGATGATGTGAAAAGCTACGATACGAAAAGCATTCGCTGCGATTTCCTTATAGGGAAGGCATTCTCCCAAAATAAAGTTTCCATTGAGTATAAACTACTTGCAAATCGTACATAAATAGAATATCACTTATTTAAACTTAATAATTTAACGTTATGAATCCGTATTTGAATTTTTCTTTGGAAGGTAAAGTAGCCCTTGTTACAGGTGCTTCTTATGGTATCGGTTTTGCTATCGCTTCAGCTTTTGCAGAGCAAGGAGCAACTATCTGTTTCAACGATATCAACCAGGAGTTGGTAGACAAAGGCTTGGCTGCCTATACTGAAAAGGGTATCAAGGCACGCGGTTATGTATGTGATGTGACAGACGAACCTGCTGTTCAGGCCATGGTAGCCCAGATTGAAAAGGAAGTAGGCTCTGTTGATATCCTCGTAAACAATGCCGGCATCATCCGCCGTGTTCCTATGCACGAGATGGAGGCTGCTGACTTCCGTCGTGTAATCGATATCGACCTCAATGCTCCGTTCATCGTATCAAAGGCTGTTCTGCCTGCCATGATGAAGAAGGGCCACGGTAAAATTATCAATATCTGCTCTATGATGTCCGAACTGGGTCGTGAGACTGTGTCGGCCTATGCCGCTGCCAAGGGTGGCTTGAAGATGCTGACTCGCAACATCTGCTCTGAATATGGTGAATATAACATCCAATGTAACGGTATCGGTCCGGGTTACATCGCTACCCCGCAGACTGCTCCGCTGCGTGAAAAGCAGGCCGACGGTAGCCGTCACCCGTTCGACTCGTTCATCTGCGCCAAGACTCCGGCAGGCCGCTGGCTGGCTCCGGAAGAACTTACCGGTCCGGCAGTGTTCCTGGCATCGGAAGCCTCTAATGCGGTAAACGGTCACATCCTCTATGTAGACGGAGGTATCTTGGCTTATATCGGAAAGCAACCGAAATAAATTTAAGGATAATTGAGAAGGTGATAAAGTGGCAGGATAATGTCACTTGTCACCTTTTTCTTTTGGGCGCGGATTACGCGGATTTCGCGGAAAGGATAAGGAAAATCCGTATAATCCGCGAAATCCGCGCCTAAAAGAAAGTTATACAACTGATTAGGAAAAAGCAATGATTATATGAGAAACTTTCTTTTATTATGTATGGCGGCCCTCTGCTGTCTTGCTTGCAACGATAGCAAGATAGTGACTGTTACGGTAACCAATCCGTTAGCGATGGACCGTTCCGATGAGATGGTAGAGGTGTCCATGACCGAAATCTCAAACCTTCTGAATCTGGCAGACACCGCACAGATTGTGGTTCTGAATGTCGAAGGGGAGCAGGTGCCTTACCAAGTGACCTACGATGACAAATTAATCTTCCCTGCTACGGTAGCCGCCAATGCATCGGCTGCATATACCGTCCAGGCCGGTACTCCCGTCGATGTGGAGGTAAGGGCTTGTGGGCGGCAGTATCCCGAACGTCTGGACGACATGGCCTGGGAGAACGACTTGGTAGGCTTCCGTGCCTACGGTCCTGCATTGCAGGCAAGGGGTGAACGCGGTTTCGGCTACGACTTGTTCACGAAGCGAGGCACTGCTGCACCGGTACTGGAAGACATGTATGCCAAGGAACTGGATGCAGACTCCTGGAAGCAGGTTAATGAATTGCGCAAGACAGACCCGAAGGCAGCCGATGAGCTGGTACGCACATTCTCCTATCATATAGACCACGGTTATGGCATGGACTGCTATGCAGTAGGCCCAACATTGGGAGCCGGAGTGTCTGCATTGATGGTGAATGATACCATTATCTATCCGTGGTGCTACAAGACGCAGGAGGTGCTGGACAACGGTCCGTTGCGCTTCACCGTGAAGCTGGAGTTCAATCCGTTGGCTGTGAAAGGGGATACTGCGGTGGTGGAAACGCGTCTGATTACGCTGGATGCCGGTTCTCATCTGAACCGTACTGCCGTTTCGTATAGCAATCTAAAGGAATCTTTGCCCATTGTTACCGGTATTGTGCTGCACGAACCGGACGGTGCTGTGGTGGCTGATGCCGCCGGTGGTTATATGACGTATGTAGACCCCACTACCGGACCGGATAATGGCAAGATATTTATGGGGGCCGCTTTCCCTGCCGTTGTGAAGGAAGCCAAAACCGTGCTTTTCCCCATAGAGGAGAAGAAGATGCGTAACAATGCGGACGGTCATGTACTGGTTGTCAGCGACTATGAGCCGGGCGCTGACTACGTGTATTACTGGGGCTTTGCCTGGGACCGCGCAGACATCAAGACTGCTGAAGCCTGGAACCGATACATGGCTGATTTTGCACAGAAGGTGCGCAATCCGATGACGGTGAGTATCCGCTAAGTTGATTTTCTTCCTTTTCAGACGGAGAAGCTTGAGAAGCTGGAGGCTTGTAACTGTCCGGGCGAATGACAAATGTTCTCAGAATAAGCTCTTCCCCTTGTAGACAAGTTCTGCAACGTTTTTGGCCTCCAGTTTTTCCATCAGGCGCTTCCGGTAAGTCTGTATTGTATTGATGCTGAGAAATAGTAATTGGGATATTTCAGAAGTGCTCAGTCCTTGCGAGAGATAGGCGAGCACTTCTTTTTCACGTCTCGACAATTCGGGAAGTGCATGTGGTAGGGTGTTTTGTTTTTCCTTGTCCAGTTCGCTGAAAACATTGCTGAAGTATCTGGTTCCGTTTTTCAGTGTACTGATGGCGTCTCTCAATTCGCTGGTGCTGGCATTTTTTGAAACAGCTCCGTTGATGTTTAGGGTGGATAATTTGGCTATGATCCAAGGTTCTTCATGCATGGTATAGATTAAAATGCCGCATTCGGGTATCTGGCTGTGAAGGTGGGATATGAGTTGGAATCCATTCATATCCGGTAGTTCAAGGTCAATGATGCAAAGGTCGAATCTCTCTTTGAGGGTCAGTTGTTCCACGTCTTTTGCACAAGTGGCTCCTTTGCACGTCACTCCTTCGAGTTGCGAGGCCAATGCGATGATGCCTTCAGCAACAATCGGGTGGTCATCTATTACCAGTATTCTGTATGTTTCTTTGTTTGGTTTCATTCGTTTATGTTAAGCAGTAGGGTGAAAACGTTGTTTTCTGTTGACGAGCATACATTGGCGGTAGCGTTGATGGCTCTGATACGGTCGTTTACGGTGCGCAATCCTATGCCGTCATTGTTGTTTGTTGCTGTTTGTTGCTTGTTTGCATTCTTACTGTTGTCTGTAATTTGCAGGGTATATTTATTTTCATTGTCGGCACGGAGACTGATGACTATATGACTGGCTGAGGCATGTTTCACGATGTTCATGGTGAGCTCTTGTACGATGCGGTACAGCTCATAAGCGGTTTCATTGGGAAGATGGCGTGATGCGTTGTTCTCCGTTGGATGATAGCTGACCTCTATGCCGGTGTTCTCGGTCAGTTTGGCAGCATAACGGTCGAGTATCTGGTCTAGACTGAGATGCTCGAATTCGGGAGGCATCAGTTCGTGTGAGATATTCCGCACGTTGTTTCTCAGTTTGCTGACGAGTGAGGCCAGTTCCTGCTCATTCCCTTTGCTGGCAGAAGTTTCTATCTTCATTTGCAGCCCCAGCAGGTCGTTGGCTATGCCGTCATGCAGTTCCTTGGCAAAATATTTGCATTCCTCTTCCAACCCTTCAATGTAACGGCGTGCCGAGTTCAGTTCGTTTTCTTGCTTTAGCAGTTCAATCTTCTTTTCGGCTATTCGTTTCTTGTGGCGGAGCGTCAACAAAGTAATGAGAGCAAGACCGGACAGAAGGGCTACAGCAATGGAGGCTTTTAGCAGGAAGGCTTGGTGTTCCAGTTGTTCTTGTTGCAGGTGGGCTATCTCCAATTCCTTTTCTTGTGTGTGATATTTCACGTTGAATTCTGCCATTTGTTGCGTCAGATTGTGCTGTGCCAGCGTATCAGTCCACATGCGGGCACTATCCATATAGGTGTAGGCCAGTTTGGGGTTTCCCAAGGCATCGTAGCATCGTGCCATTTGTGTAAATAATGTTTTGGGCTCGGTACCGGTTTTCCGGTTACGCAGCCAGTGGAAGTCCTTCAAGGCGCGGGCATAGTTTTTGCGGTTTGTTTCGGTGGCTGCCCTCGATTGTATGAATCCTATGGCAGCGATGGAGTTGGATGGTACCCGTTGTAGTAGTTTGTTCCCCAATTTCAAGTAGTGGTCTATGGAATCGGGTTGTTCTTTTCGTTCAAAGAGTCTCAGCATGCCGGGCAGGCAGCGTATCTTCCATAGGTCTTCGTTTCCCTCTCCGTGGCAGGCAATGTTCCAGGCTTTGCGGTTGGATTTTTCAGCATCATCCAGCTTGTTCAGTTCAGCCTTTATGGTTGCCCTGATTTGCCAGGTGGTGAAGGCTACGAATGGGTCTTCGGTTCTGGCGGCATGTTCGGCGGCCATGTCGGTATACTTTTCGGCTTCGTCCAGCTGCCTGATATTGAAGTATAGGATGGACACATTGTTGCAGATGTGGGCTATCCAGCTTTCGTCTCCGTATTGCAAGGCAGTGTCCAGTGCTTTATTGTAATAGTAGAGTGTAGAGTCATTCATTTGGTGCTGACGGTAGAGGAGGCCCAAATCGTTGTATACGCTGATGTGCTTTTCCAAATCATCTATCTGCGGCAGGTAGGGGAGCACATTTTTTTTCATGGCAAAGGCTTCTTCTGTCTTTCCCACATAGACCAGCAGTGTGGCTTGTTCGTTCAGCAAGATGGGATACATGAAGGAGTGCTTTACGTTCCGGGTGGCAAAGGCGCTGTCGAAGCTACGTTGCGCTTCATCGTAGTGTCCTTCTTCCATGAGATTGGCTGCCCGGTTGTAGAAGTGTGCCAACAGAGTGTCTGTTGGTATTTCTCCGGCGTGAAGCAGGATAGTGGTTAAAGAAAAGAGGAGTGATAATAGCTTAGTATGGCGTACCCTCATATCGGTATATTTTAGTGGAATTCAATCTGTGCTTAGTTGTTGCAAATATACGTCTTATTCATTTTGCTTTTTATTGGAGATGCTGAATTTTTTCTGTATGTGGCTGAAAAATCACCTTTTTCAGTGACAAGGAGTGAAAGGAAAAGTTTATTACTTTGCAAAAAATATTAAGCTTTGTCTGGGAATGATAAATGGCCAAAAGTATCTGTCCGGGTTTGAATGGCAGAGTCTTGTTGTCGTGAGATACGGACGGCATTCCTTATACTTTTGTTATTATGGATTTTCCTTAGAGGGATGGGGATAAAACAAGATTTGTAACTTATGAAAATGTTTAAAATGATGGCTGCCTCCATGTTGGGTGTGGCGTTGTGCTTGGGATTCACTGCTTGCAGTGACGATGACGAAAATGAGAATGGTGAGGGTGGCGAAAACACCGCCACTGTGGTCAATCCTTCGCAAGTGTTTACGGGAGGGCTTCCGAAGTCGGTTTCGGGCATGGCGATTTCTCACAATGAAGAAGGGCTGGTGACGAACATTACAACTGAGGATGGGGATAAAGCCGTCTTTGAGTACTTTCCCGCTACTACAAAGGCAGATGTTGCAAAGGACCGAGCAAGAATCACCGTGACGGATGAAGAGGGCGATGTTACAGAACTGAACTTGCAGCTCAACAGCGATGGTTATGTGGAATTTTGCAACTCAATAGACCACGCTGGTACTCCCGATGCCGATGAGTTTACTTGGGAGATGGAATACGACACTGAAGGCCATCTGGTTGTAATGAAACGCTCTGAAAGCGATGGTGAAATAACGAACATCACCTATAAGGATGGAGATGTGGTGAAGACTTCCACACGTTATGTAGCTAGTGGGGATCTCAATGGTGACGGAATTATCGACAGCAATGACGAGTGGGAGTATAGTGCTGCCATAGACTATACGACGGATAATATAACAGCTCCTATCGAGAATAAGGGCTGCCTGATGTTGTTTGATGAAATACTGGATGTGGATATGGACGAGATGATATATGCCTATTATGGAGGCATGCTTGGTAAGGCTACGAAACATCTGCCGCTTGTAGGGCATTATACATACAATGGCGAGGACTCTGTGTCCGATATGTATTTTACATGGACATTGAATTCCGACAGTTATCCTACGGAACTGGTTGTAAAAGACCAGTGGGATGAATACAGATGTACATTTACTTGGTAATTATAAAACATCTGTTTATTCTTGTGGAACAGGACATGAGCCTATAAAATGTAAGGGGTTGCCTTTTGCCGAGACAACCCCTTCTTATTTTATGTGGAATTTATTGTGACAGCAGATGTTGGTAACTTTCTGCTGTTTCAAGTTTATAATACTTTGAATTCATATCCCTCTTCCTTCAGGAAGTCAATGGCGCGCGGCAATGCGTACTGCAGGTTTCCGTTGCACCAGGATTTCAAGGAATCGTGGAAGGTGATGATGGAGCCGTTGCGGGCGTAGCGCATCACGTTGGCTAGCACTTGCGGACCGCGCAGCTTCTTGCTGTAGTCGCGGGTCACGAGGTCCCACATCACAATCTTGTAGGTTCGTTTCAGCGTGAGATACTGGTTGGCGAACATATGGCCGTGGGGAGGGCGGAACAAGAGAGGGTAGAGAACCTTCTCCACATTGCAATTGATGTCCCCACCCATTTCCATGAAAATCTTCGCCTGTTCGGTATTTCCCAGATAATTCTTGGCCGTGTATTCAAATCCACGGATATGGTTGAAGGTGTGGTTACCGATGCGGTGCCCACGCTCAACGACCATCCGGAATTCGTCCGGATGCTTCCGTATGTTGTCACCTACCATGAAGAAGGTGGCTTTGATGTTGTGCTTATCCAGCAGGTCGAGCACCCAGGGAGTTACTTCGGGGATAGGGCCATCGTCGAAAGTCAGATAAACGGCTTTTTCATTGGGGTCCATCCTCCAGACTGCACCGGGATATAGTTTGCGAAAAAACTCAGGAGGTTGTTCTATAAACACGTGATTAAGGATTAAGGGATTAGGGATTAAGGATTAGGGGTTAATGATTAAGGATTAGGGGTTAAGGATTAGGGGTTAAGGATTAGTTATTAATGATTAGTGATGAACTGCACAGGCTAATCCCTAATCCTTTAATCCTTAATCCCTAATCCTTATTCTCACTCCTTCATTCTGTCCACATACATATTATACAGTTCTTCCACCTTCGGCTCGTAGATTTCGGCGAGCTTGGAGTTGTACTTCTTCATGGCCTTCACCTCGGCATCGAGTACAGCCCAGTGGTATTCAAATTCACGGGTAGAAATCATGAAGCGGTTGTCGTCCAGGCTCAGATACCAGGTCAGGTACTCTACAGCCTTGTCAGCAAGGGCTTTCATCATCTCGTCCGCCTTGGCGGTTTCGCCCAGTTGGTAGTAGGCTTCCGCCATCTGTACGGCACCGTTCTGCCAGTCGTAAGGCACGTTGTAGGCGGGAATCATCTTTTCGGCATAGTCCAGGGCGGCTTTTGCCTTGTCTTTCTTGCCCTCACGCATCAGCTGCTGCACGAGTTGGGAGAAGATGCGACGGTGAGAGTGACACATGCGCATTGCGTTCTCGTCGATATAGATGCCCGGCTTGTCGATGCCACCGAACTTGAACTTGTTCATCAGGTTGTCGTACATCTTTTCGGAGTCTATTGTCACGCCCGTCTTACTGGTGTCGAACGGAGTGAAACGATAGGCAAGACCTTCCTGAACGAAGTGGTTTTCCATATTCAGCTGGTTCTCCCTGCCTACGCTGACAGCGATATAGATGGGGCGTTCCCAGTTGGCCTCGCTCAGCATTTCGAGCATCATCAACTCGCTCTTGTAGAGGGCGCGTTTGCCTTTCAGCGAAATGTGCATGTAGTCGGGGATTGAGTCGCCCGGTATCATCATGCCGCTGCGGCGCACGGCTTCCTTGTCTACCTTGATGACGATGCTGTCGGTAGGAATCACCTTCAAGTCCTGATTCTTGTTGCGCACCCAGTTCTTGAGGATATTCTTTAGCTCATACGGGTTGTCACCGAATTCTTTCTTTACATTGACTAGTGCTTCGGGATTACCGTCCAGTGCCTGCTTCTCGGCTTCGGCATAGAGCTGGTCGATGCTTTTCTTGTACTCAGGCTGGATGGGGACGTATTCGTTGGTGCCTTCTACGTACTCCATACGGTCCCAGGTGATGGGGAGAGAAGGACTGTCGTAGGCGGGGCGCTTCATCTGGTCGATGTACCAATCGGTCTGCAGGTACGAGAGGTTGCAGGTACGGGCGTCGGTACGGAAACCTTCGGTCTCCTGGTTGTACCAGAGGGGGAAGGTATCGTTGTCACCATTGGTATAGATAATCGGGTTGCCGCTTTCTTGCAGGGACATCAGGTAGTTCTGGCCGAAGTCGCGTGCCATGTAGCGGTCGCTGCGGTCGTGGTCGTCCCAAGTCTGGCTTGCCATCTGCACGGGGACAAAGAGGCAGGCTACGGAAACGATGGCGGCAGCAGGCAGTTCCTTCATCTTGGCATAGTCTTGAAGCAGACGGACGAGTCCTGCCACACCCATACCAATCCAGATGGCGAAGGCGTAGAACGAACCGGCGTAGGCATAGTCACGTTCGCGCGGTTGGCTCGGAGTCTGGTTCAGGTAGAGCACGATGGCAATACCGGTCATGAAGAAGAGGAAGAAGACCACCCAGAATTGCTGGATGCCTTTCTGCCCACGGTAGGCTTGCCATAGCAGGCCGATGATACCTAGCAGCAGGGGTAGGCAGTAGAATACGTTGTGTCCCTTGTTGTCTTTCAGTTCCTGAGGCAAGAGGCTCTGGTCGCCCACCAGCCAGTTGTCGATGAACGGGATACCGGTAATCCAGTTGCCGTGTTCAATTTCTCCGCTGCCTTGTATGTCGTTCTGGCGTCCGGCGAAGTTCCACATGAAGTAGCGCCAGTACATCCAGTTGAGCTGGTAGGAGAAGAAGAACTTGATGTTTTCCCACTGTGTGGGCATGTTTACCATAATCATGTTGCCGCATTTGTCATAGGGCACATCGTAACCCTTGATGTCCTGCCAGGCATGGTATTGTTGTGTATGGGCACTGCTGTACATACGCGGGAACAGCATGTTCTGGGCGTATTCGTACTCAATGCGTCCGGGGATTTCGATGTACGAATCCTTTTCGTCGGGCGTAGCTTTCTCCTTGCGGATGAACTTCGTGCCGTTGTACTTGATGCGCGGTTCGCAGTAACCGTCTTTCACGTCCAGCGCCACTTGCGAGGAAAAGGCAGGGCCATAGAACAACGGGCGTGTGCCATACTGCTCGCGTCCCAGGTATTCGCCCAGTGTGAAGATGTCCTCCGGAGAGTTCTGGTCCATCGGCGTGTTGGCGGTGGAGCGGATGACGATAAGTGCATACGAGGAATATCCGATGACAATCATCATGGTGCAGAGCAGCGAGGTGTTCAGCGTGCGTGCCGATACGCGGAATTTCTCTTTGACGGCTGCCTGCGTCTTCGGACGGAGGTAGAGCCACAATGCGGCAATGACAATGACACCGATAACTACCGAGCTGGTACCGTGTCCGTAGAACGGGATACCCAGCATGGCGATGGTGAGTATGAACGAGAGTGCCATACGTGCCTTGTTGCGTTCGGTATAGCTTTCGTAGATACCCCAGATGAGGCAGGCTGCCAACAGGATGATATATACGATGACACCCGTGTTGAAGGACATGCCCAGCGTGTTGACGAAGAGCAGTTCGAACCAGCCGCCCACTTTCACGATACCCGGCACGATGCCGTAGAGCACGGCTGCAACCAGTATGCCCGAAGCGAGCAATGCCAGCAGGGAGCCTTTCGCATTGGCATCGGGTACCTTCTTGTAGTAATATACCAGTACGATGGCGGGCAGGCAGAGCAGGTTCAGCAAGTGCACGCCGATACTCAGGCCGGTCAGGTAGGCGATAAGAATCAGCCAGCGGTCGCTGTGAGGCTCGTTGGCAACGTCCTCCCACTTCAGTATCAGCCAGAATACCACGGCGGTGAACAGTGAGGAGAAGGCATAAACCTCGCCTTCCACAGCACTGAACCAGAAGGTATCGCTGAACGTGTAGGCGAGTGCGCCCACCAGACCGCTACCCATGATGGTGGCCATCTGTCCGCGTGTGATATTGTTTTCGTCTGTCACCACGAGTTTGCGTACCAGATGCGTGATGCTCCAGAAGAGGAACAGGATACAGGCGCCGCTCATCAGCGCGCTCATGTAGTTCACCATCTTGGCCACGGTGGAGGCATCGGAAGCAAATTGTGAGAACAGGTTGGCTACCAGCATGAAGAACGGTGCGCCGGGCGGGTGTCCTACTTCCAGCTTATAGCCGGTGGTGATGAACTCCGGGCAGTCCCAAAAGCTTGCAGTGGGTTCGATGGTCATGCAGTAGACCGTCGCTGCAATGAGGAAGGTAATCCAGCCTACAAGGTTGTTTACGGTTTTGTACTGTTTCATTCAGATGAAATTCGTTATAATTCAGTTTTGTTTTTTACAAGTTGTTTTGCCATCCGCTTAGTTAACATAACGGCATATATGGGTGCAAATATAATGATTTCGCTTCTAAATAGGTGACAATAAGCTGCATTATTAGGATAGGTTAAGGGATTTGCTGCATCTATAGATGCAGCACGGTGGAAGTATAGATGCAACGCGGTGGATATATAGATGCAACAATGATGATTCTATAGAAGGAATATCCGGCCGATAAAAGGGGATGCGGAAAGGAAGTATCTTCCTTGCTTGTTTAAATGAATCTTTCGTTTATAACCGAAAATCTTGCCTTTTTCACCAACTTTTTGGGTTATGGACGAAAGAATGGATATACTTAGGAAGTACAATCTCTGGACAAGAGGAGATTTATATTTTCATCGACGAAGTGCAGCTCATCGAAGAATGGGAAAAGTCGGTCAATTCTTATTCGCAGGACTATACCGAGGAGTACGAGCTCTTTATCAGTGGCTCCAGCTCACGGATGCTGTCCGGTGAGCTTGCCACGCTGCTTTCCGGGCGATACGTCCAATTCCCGGTATATCCCTTCAGCTATCAGGAGTATACAGAGATAAGGCATCTGGAACAGAACCGTGAGAGCTATATGGGCTATATGAATACGGGCGGAATCCCAGAACTTTTTGTCTTGCCCGAAAAGCAGGAGGTGCAGCGCAATTACTTGTCTGCCTTGAAGGACACCATCTTGCTGAAGGACATCATCCAACGCTACAGCATACGTGACCCCCGGCTGCTTGAGGACCTTTTTGCGTTTCTTGTAGGCAATGCCTCTAATTTAGTGTCCATCGGCAACATCGTGAACTATTTCAAGAGCCAGGGCCGGAAGACGAGCTATGATGCTGTGGCTGCCTACATAGGCTATATCGAAGACTCGTTCTTGGCGTATCGTTGTGAACGCTTTGACTTGCGCGGAAAGGAAATACTGTCCGGTACGGCGAAATATTACATCAACGACCTTGCCTTTAAGAATTTCCTCTATCCCGGAACAGCCTATGGTGTGGGTTATAAACTGGAGAATCTTGTCTATCTGGAGTTACTCAGGGCAGGCTATGATGTCTATACCGGATGTGCCAAAGAGAAGGAAGTGGATTTCGTGGCACGGAAAGGCGACCGCACGGTTTATCTGCAATCCACTTATATGTTGGTTGACGAGCAGACGATGCGTCGTGAGTATGCTTCGCTGGAGTCGATACAAGATAATTATGAGAAGCTGGTTGTCTCGCTTGATGACTTCTGCCTGCCGTCCAATGAAGGAATACGGCATGTGCGGGCGTGGGAACTGCATGGGTTGTTGTAAAAGGTGCTGAAAGACGGAAATATCCCTATAACCTTGACAAAAAGTAATGTTTTTCCCGGTTTTCCTGCCGCACTTGGTTTTATAGAAGAACGGATTTAGGATATATTGTGGATATTCAGCTCATAAAGATGCGTTCTTTTTGCATATTCTTCCGCTTTTGTGGGACTTTTATACAGAAATTGGCTACACTTTTAAGCTAAAAAGAGTATACCGTTTTACTAAAATGGGAGTTGCGTTTTAGTAAAACGGTTACTCTGTTTTAGTAAAACGTTCTTTTGCTTTTGCATTTTCGGTGTATCAGGGCTTTCGGAGGTGTGATTTCGATTTATTAGAAGGACGTTCGTTTTGGTATAATGCTTATAACCTGACACTTATGGATTTTCGCTCTCGTATTTCTTTCTGTGTGGATAATCGGTCCGAAATACGGGATTCTCGTGCGATAGAAAATACAAAGTGTCAGAATGACAAAATCATATTTATCTTCTGTAGGTATCAGCCTTAAAAATACTTTCCAATCTTTTTCTTGTTTTCATTCTTTATCGTTAAATTTGCCATCGAAGCAAGGAAGTGTCCTTAGCTTCAATGTTTTGTGAAATGATATTGTAAGAAGCGTTGTGCTTCATTCTTGTCTTTGAGAACCTGAGAAATTTTCGAAACTATACAAGAATGGCATGGACTGCTCCTGCGCTGGTTTCGGCGTGGGTCTGCTGTCTGTTCATTTGTATAGTGGGGTTTTCTCAGGGCCTTCAAAGACGATGGATAGCACGCAGTTCCACGTTCTTTTTTTATATTCAGCAATACTCCCTCCTGAACCAAAGCTCGAATATCGGATCGGAGAAAACATACTTGTTCCCCTCTTTCTCAATGAAATCACGTTCTGTCAGCATACGCTTGTTGCGTGTGATGGTCTGTGCACTGCCCAATTCATATTTCCGCACTACGGGGATGGAGTTGAAGCGGTATTCACCGTCGGCTACAGCACGAAGCATGGCAGTTTGGGCAGCAGTCAGGTTCTCGGTGTCGTTCATGAACATAGGCATGTTGGTGTCTATCAGTTGGCGGGTACGGATTTCGATAATCTCATCTGTCACTTTTTCAGACGTACCGCTCCAGATGAAATAGCACAACTGTTGCAAATACCACGAATGGCATTTCACGATGTCGCACAGTTGTTCTGCTTGCTGTTCGCTGATTTCTTTGTTCGTCCGGTGGAAGGCATTGACGATGAAGGGCACCCATTCCTCTTTCTTTATCTTTTGCAGGAACAGTACTTGTCCGAAGCGGTAGAAGGGGTTAGAAGAATTGTTGAAGATGTCCATCATCATATGCCGCTTGCTTCCGTAAAAGCAATAGGAGACTTGTTGCTGCTTCTGCCAGGCAGAGCGCATTTTTCCCTCCATACTTTTGTAGCCGGGTAGTAGTGCCAGTTGTTGGAACTCGTCGATGCAGACAATCAGGTGTATGCCTTTGGCAGCTGCTATCTTTTCGGGTAGTTCCAGTATCTCCATGACACTTTTTTCTTCCAGTTCCAATTTCAGGTCAAAGGAGAGGGTATCGGTTGGGTCGCTCTTCAATGTGATACTGGGAGAAACGGCTTTAAGAAACTGTTTCACATCTTCAAGCCTCTTTTCAAGGGTGGAGGCGGCGCAAGAAATGACTTCTCGCGCAAAGATGCGGTAGAATTCAGCTTCCGTCTTGATGCTGAATGCATCAATGAAGCAGACACGGATATGCTTGTCTTCTTGTGTCAGTTCGTCCATAGCTACTTTTACAAGCGACGATTTTCCCCATCGGCGCGGTGAAATAAGCATTACGTTGATGCCCGATCCAAGTAATTCTTTCAGTTGCTTTCGTTCTTCTACCCGATTGACGAAACTTTCTTTATCAACCAGTGTGCCGTATTGAAAAGGTGATTTCATAAACTTTCTGTTCTTGATTTAATGACAAATATACAAATTATACATCAATGTATAATACATCAATGTATAATTTTGTTTGAGCACATGTGCAAAAACACCCACTTTTTGCACATGAAACGGAGAACGTGAGCAAAAAAGCCTTATTTTTGCTCGCGTTATTGATTCCGAATATAATGTTAAATACAAATATACTATGAAAAGTAAGGTTCTTGCATTGATTCTATTATGCGGTGCCGCCTCGTTGGGCGCCAAAGTAAAACTGCCTGCACTGGTGGGCGACAACATGATACTCCAGCAGCAGACTGAAGTGAAACTGTGGGGAACGGCTGCTCCGGAAGCCGAAGTACGCGTTACGCCTTCGTGGAACGGACAGACAATGACTTGCCGTGCCGATAAGGATGGCGGTTGGACGCTTGCCGTGGAGACTCCGGCAGCAGGATACACGCCTTATGAGATAACTTTTGATGACGGAGAAAAAACTACGTTGAAGAATATCCTAATCGGTGAAGTATGGCTTGCTTCCGGCCAGAGCAATATGGAAATGCCCCTGAAAGGTTTTGCTGGCTGTTGCATCATGAACGGAGCGGATGACATCATAGTTTCTGCCGAGAATAAGGGGGTGCGTATGTTCACCGTTCCCAAGCACCAGACTTATGAACTGCAAACCGACTGCAAAGGTAGCTGGAACATATCTTCCATAGAAACCGCACCCGATTTCAGTGCGACGGCCTACTATTTTGCCACTTCGTTGAGCCGTGCCCTCCGGATTCCGGTCGGCATCATCTGTAGCGCTTACGGTGGATCCACTGTAGAAGGTTGGATAAGCCGTGAACTGCTGGAAAACTATCCAGACATATCTCTCAACCCCGATTCCATCGAACGCCTGCATCCCATGCTCCGCCCCATGCTGATGTACAATGCCATGCTGAAGCCGCTTCAGAACTATACCATCAAAGGGTTCATCTGGTATCAGGGAGAGTCGAACGTAGGTCGCCATGAAACATATGCCGAACGCTTGGCCGACATGGTGCAGCTGTGGCGCAAGGAATGGGGGCTGGGCGAATTGCCTTTCTACTTTGCCGAAATAGCGCCGTACGCCTATGGAGGTACCCAGCAAGAGAAAGCTGCTTACCTACGTGAAGCGCAATTCCGTGCCCAAAGCCTGATTCCGAACAGTGGTATGATTTCGACAAACGACCTTGTAGAGCCTTATGAGATGTACAATATCCATCCCCGCAACAAGACAAAGGTAGGTCAACGCTTGAGCTATCTGGCATTGAACCTTACCTATGGATTGAAGCAGATACACTGTTTCGGCCCACAATATAAGTCATGGACTGCTAAAGGCAGTGAAGCATGGGTTTCCTTCGACCATTTGGAAATGGGTATCTGTCGCAACTATGACCTTCGCGGTTTCGAAGTGGCGGGTGAGGACCGTGTGTTCCATCCTGCCGACAAAGTATGGCTGCACTGGCAGACGAATGAAGTGGTAATCTCTTCAGAAAAGGTATCCCATCCCGTCAGCGTGCGCTATTGTTTCCATGATTTCCAGATTGGTACGATGATTGGCGGAAATGAATTGCCTACCATTCCGTTCCGTACGGATAATTGGTGAAAGAACGGAAAGTAGATAAACACTTTCATTATACTATAATATTAGGCGCGGGTTACGCGGAATCCATGGATGCAGTAAACTAAATCCGTGAAATCCGTGTAATCCGCGCCTAAAAGAAAACATCCAGAGGGTTTTGTTCCCCCTCTGTCTTTCTTATTGTTTCAGCAACTGTTCTGCTGCAAGTACCAGGAACATATAGTGGGATGAACCTCCTCCCAGCACATATTCAGTTTGCTGCCAGAGGAACGGGAACGTGAGGAGTTCCGGGAAGTCGGGACGGATAAGAGCTGTACCGGAAATGACTCCACCGGGAATATACGACCAGTCTGCGCGGTTCAGTCCGTAGCCCACAGTGGCTGATTGTGCGCCGACACCCGAGGCGAAGGAAGCTTGGTTGGAGCCCGGGTGGCATCCGAGAATGAAGTTGAGGGCATTGAATACCGGTGCTTTCGGAAATATTTCCGGATAGGCGGTTGTCAGGAAGTAGTGCTGGAAGCCGAAACGCTGTATATCCCAGCCTGCACCCCAGATATGTGGACGGTAGGGAATGCCGTAAGGAGTCTCCTGCACTTGCTTGTTCAGCTCTTGTTCATATCCGGTCAGAGCTTTGCGGAAAGCGGTGGAGAAAGCTTTGGCTTTCTTGTTCTTCATTTGTGCAAACTGTTTTTCCACACGTGCCGTGTACCAGCCGATGCGGCCTATCTGCTTGATGATGAGCTCTTTGTTGTCCAGAATGAAGTCCATATAGGGTTGTTCGCCCGTGGTGAGGTACAGTTCTACGGCTGCCTGCACTTTGGGGAACAAGGCTCTGTTGTTGCCGTTTCCGGTAGAAGCATATACTTTGCGGGCAATGTCGAGACAATGTACACTCAATGTATCATTGAAGCCTTTCAATACGCGTGATACGGCAGCAAGTTGGGCGGCTGTCGACAGTTCTCGTCCGGGGTTGTCCTCTGTAAATATCCAACGGTCGTCTTCATTACCGATTTTTCCGTCCGTCATGGCGGCGGCATCACCCAGAAGTACGTATTGGCGAAGGTCGTTGCAGATGATTCCCCGGTAGAGACGTCCCAGTGCCAGGTAGCCGTTGACTACCGTAAGGGCGCCGTTCTCTACTTGTTGCAGCAAGTCATTCTTACCGTCGGGCTGGTGGATTTCCGTCACACGGTTTATCTGGTCGATGGAAGTCACGTCGAGATTCGGGTGGAAAGCTTCGTAGGCCAGTGCCAGGATATAGGATTCTCCGGCTTGGGATTCGATGCGGAGGTCAAAGTCTCCGGCATCGTGCCAGCCGCCTATGTTCACTCCGGGAACCACTTCACCCGGTTTGAACTTGGACAGGCCCTCTTTCTGGTCGTAGCCGTCGATATGATTGTGTGCCGGTGCCATCTGGGCATCGTCCATGTGGCAGCAGTCGTGCCATACGCGGTATTTTTCGTTGACGCGCATGTGGCACATCTGTACGGGAAGGAAGTATTCCAGTACGGGTTGCCATACGCCACGGGCATATACGTCATTGTCGATGCGGAAGATGGGAGACACGGAGGTATTGTATTTAATCTTATAAAGCCCCGGTTCCTTTACATCTGTGAAGTTTACTTTCAGATAGTTATACCTCAAGAATTTACCCCAGTTGGCAGGAGTGACGTTCTTGACAACCTTTTCGCCGTCGGCATCAATGCGGATGATTTGTGCCGTTTCCTTTCTGTTGTCACGTATATCCATTTCGATGACGGCTTCCTTGTCCTGAGTGGGATGATAACCTATCTGTGAAGTCTGGATAACCGGCTGATACATCCAGTCGGCCACTACGTTCGGAGTGATAATCCATTTGACGGCACCTTTGGTGACACCCGGTTTTATGTTGCTGCGCAGTACGAACCAGCCGTTGTTGTGGTTCATACGCCCGTCAAACAGTTGCAGGTCACCGCTCAATGATTCGATGGTAACTTTGTTGTAAGGGTCATCGGGCCGGGAGGTGAACTTGGTTCCTTTGGCATAAGGTTCGCTGATGATGTCGTCTGCCACAATCGGGCTGTAACCTTTTCCTATCAGTTTGTTCATGTCTGCCAGCGATTTTTTGCCGTCATGGTAGTTTCCTGTATGCAGATAGTTGGGCTGGGTTGTCATCAGGGGGGAGTTGGGCTGTTGCGGGAAGATGCCGCTCTGACCGTCCATAATCCAGGGCTTGCCGAAGAGGGAACCCGGGAAGAATTCAAGGTTGAAGCCTACTTTTCCGATGAATTCCTGGGGAATGGGGCGGTCAAGGTCTACGGTCACCTCTATGTTTTTACCTTTGCTTTCCACGTTTACCGTATATATAAGGTGGAGGTCCGGGTAAATCATCGGGTTGAATCCGGTGAGATGGCGTGAGGAGTCGGGATAGCACAGCGTGGCGGTGATGCTGTTGTCACCGAGCTTCCGGTCGAGCTGTTTCGGTACGGGTTGCCATTGTCCGGGCGTGGCTTCCAGGCGGATGTCTCCGTTTGTTGCCACACGGTGTCCGTTCATAATGATGCATACCCCTCCCTGGTGTCCTTCGGGATAGATGTCATCAAAAGCCATGACGTCGACTCCCTGGTTCTTGAAATAACCGGAGGATGTCAGCTTGAAGTCTTGCGCATGCAGCGTACTGCTGCCGCAAAGCAGTGCCAAGACTGATGCAAATAGGAAATGTTTCTTTCTCATAGTATCTATTTTTGAGTTACGAAATTTTCTACTAATATACGGACTAAAAAGGAAACGGATGGCTTTTGTTTGTAGCCAATAACGTTATGAAATGTGTCTTTTTCCTCTATTTTTATGATATTCATTGTTATATTTGTCATACAATGGTGTTTGAACTGCCAGATACCAACGTTTGAGCTAATAAAAGCTGATGTCTGGTAAAACAAGGACTCAGTACCCAAAAACAGCCTTTATCGGAACCAATTGTATCCATTGAAAAAGGATGGTAGTGAGTAGTGGCAACTTGTTTTTTTGTACATTTGCAATGTAACTATGATTAATTCCTTAAATCGCTATATTATGAAACGTATGTTTTCCGTTTTTTTGCTGATTACAGTATGGTTGCTGGTTACACCTTTCCTGCAAGCACAGTCACACGTAGACAAGGTTTTAAAAGATGAAATAACCTCGGACTTGAAAGAGAATATCCTCTCTTTTTGGGAAAGATACAGCGTAGACCCTTCCGGAGGCTTTTATGGTTCATTGGAACGTGACGGTGCCCCGATAGCGGATACTCCCAAAGGTGGTGTACTGAATGCCCGCATCCTTTGGACTTTTTCAACCGCCTACCGGATGTATGGCGATACTGCCTACCGTAAATTGGCTGACAGGGCGCAACGGTATTTCATAGACCACTTCATTGATTCGCAGTATGGAGGCGTATATTGGCTGATAAAAGCAGACGGTACCCCGTTGGATACGAACAAGCAGACTTACGGCTGCTCTTATGCTATCTATGGGTTGTCCGAGCATTTCAGGGCAACGGGCAACAATGAAAGCCTGCAAAGAGCCATAGAGCTTTACCGGATAATGGAGAGCAAAGTCAAAGATCCCGTAAACGACGGTTATATAGAATCCTTTACCCGCGAATGGGGAACTCCCCAAAAGCTGGGGTATGACGGAGACGGCGTTGCTGCCAAAACAATGAATACCCATATCCACGTATTAGAGGCATACACGGCTTTATATAAAGTATGGAAGGATAACGGCCTTCGCAAGCGCCTTGCAAAAGTAATAGACTTGATAACAACCAAGCTGTACAACCCACAAACACATCACCTGATATCATACTGTGATTCAAACTGGAACAATCTGGATGACATCGACTCTTACGGACATGATATCGAAACTTCTTGGCTGCTGACGGAAGCTGCAGAGACTCTGGGTAATCCGGAGGTCATCGGGAAATGCAGGAAGGTAGCGTTAGAACTTGCAGACGCTTCCTTGAAAGAGGGTATCAACCCGATGGGAGCCATGATGTACGAACGGCATAAGGACAAAATCAGGAGAGATGCTTCTTGGTGGTGCCAGGCGGAAACTGTGGTAGGCTGTATCAATGCTTGGCAACTGACCGGTGAGCAATCTTATCTGGAGAGTGCCGTCCGTACCTGGAACTTCATCAAGTCACGGATGATAGACAAAGAGCATGGCGAATGGTTCAGAACCGTACTGGAGGATGGAACTCCGCGCTACAAGGAACCTAAAGCAAGTATGTGGAACTGTCCTTATCATAACAGCCGTATGGGATTTGAGATTGTTGCAAGACTGAAATGATAAACTTCGGGTCATCCCTACGTGTAGGAGCCTTGAAAGGAGATATGGAGATTACTGGAAAAGAGAAACAAGTCCCTCCCGTTTTCCATCGCGAAAGGGGCATGCAGGCAGTGACGACTACACTGCGCGGTGTAAAATTACCTTATTGTCAGGCGAATAACTCTAAAATTATATGTATCTTGCCCCGTCAGGGGAAAGTTGCCGTAATATAATGATGGCGAGGTACGTGAATTTACTGTTGTTGATACTGTTACGGGTGATTGTGTGTTTATAGGTAGCCGGAAGGAATGGAGGTATAAAATGTGTTCTGTAGGCTATATAAATGTGTTTGAATATTTATTCGGCAACAATTTTACCCTTTCAAAGAAATATTTGGGACACTGCAGAGAATTGTAAATCTCTATATTTGCATTAATTGGATTCTATTTATTTCATAGTATATCAAAATGAAAAAAGTTCTATTTGCATTATGTGCGATTTTATGGTCAACAGTAGTGCTTGCCCAAGTACAGGCAAGAAGTAATGGTTTTGTCGTGACAGTTAAAGGGGTGGTTGTTAAGGTGGAGTTTTATACTCCCAATATTGTTAGAGTTTCGAAGACATTGGAGTCGGGCAATGTCAATCTGAGGAAAAGTCTGGCTGTGGTGCTTGAACCTACTCAGGTTGAAGTCAATGTTTCTCGGCAAAACGATATGGTAAAAGCTTCTTCTTCATTGTTGGAAGTTATTCTAGATTTAAATACGGGACGTGTCCAGTTCAGTAATCTGGATGGGAGTAAACTCTTGACCGAAAAAGACTACGGTGTCCAGTTGATGCCGTTGCAATATGTTCAGAGAATAAGGGAAAAGAAGGTGGAATCTCATGTTGCTGGTGAGGTTGTACCTACTCAAAGTGCTCCAGGACAAAATACTCCCGGTTTGGATAGAGGAAAGATGCGGACTATTGTTGAGAATACTTATGAAGTGTCGCAATCATTTATTTTGGACGAGGATGAGGTTATTTACGGACTGGGCCAACAGCAGACTGGCAAGATGAATCAGCGGAACCAGCGGTTGGTTCTTGAACAAAATAACATGCAGATTGCTGTACCTTATTTCGCGTCTGTCAAAGGTTATGGTCTTTATTGGGATAATTATTCGATTACGACATTTGATGATACGCCTATGGGGACATCATTTAGATCAGAAGCTGGTGAAGCGATAGACTATTATTTTCTTTATGGTGGAAACGGAGATGCTACTGTAGCACTTTTGCGACAGCTTTCGGGACAAGCTCCTATGGTACCTTTATGGACTTTGGGCTTTTGGCAGTGTAAGGAAAGATATAAGTCGCAAGATGAGGTGGTGGAGGTTGCTGAAAAATATCGTAAATTGGGCGTACCGCTTGATGGGATAATTCAGGATTGGCGTTATTGGGGAGAGGATAATTCCTCTTGGAATGCGATTCAGTTTCTCAATCCAAATTTTTCCAGACCTCAAGAGATGTTTTCCAGTTTAAGGAAGATGAATGTGAAAATGATGATTTCTGTATGGCCGAGTTTTGGAAATGGAACGGAAATTTTCAAGGAACTTGATAAAAAGGGGGCATTATATCCTATGGTTTCTTCGCCCCGTGAGGCAAGAGTCTATGACGCTTTTAATCCGGAAGCTCGTGGGATAGTATGGGATTATATGAACAGGTATATGTTCCAGCTTGGTATGTCGGCATGGTGGATGGATGCTACAGAACCGGAATTTTATGGTGCCAAACAGTCTGATTTCAATTTTCAGACGAAAGAAGGGGCTTTAAGAAATGTCCGTAATATTTATCCTCTGTACACTAGTAAGGCTATTTGGGATAATCAGCGTGCTACCACCTTGGATAAACGTGTATATATATTGACTCGTTCGGCCTATATAGGTTCGCAACGTTATGGTGCCGGTTCATGGAGCGGTGATATCCGTGCAAGTTTTGATGTTTTCAAGAAACAGATTCCGGCAGGTTTGAATTTTTCGATATGTGGCATTCCTTATTGGAATACCGATATTGGTGCATGGCATCCCTATGGCAATGTTTATAATACGGCACATAAGGACCCTGCTTACCAGCAGCTTTATGTGCGTTGGTTTCAGTTTGCTACATTTAATCCGATGATGCGCTCGCATGGTACAGGTTCACCCCGTGAAATTTATCAGTTTGGCGAACGTGGGTATTGGGCTTTTGATGTGCAGGAACAATACATTAAGTTACGTTATTCACTGCTCCCTTATCTTTACTCTACGGCTTGGCAAGTTACTAAAAATGGTTATTCGTATTTGCGCCAACTTTCTATGGAAGCTCCTCATGATACATCAACCTATCAGATTTCTGATGAATTTATGTTTGGAAGTGCTTTCTTGGTTGCACCGGTTGTTGAAGAAGATGCTGTTTCGCGTAGTGTCTATTTGCCCGATAATACTAAGTGGATTGACTTTTGGACAGGACAGATTCTGGATGGCGGGCAAGTAGTGGAACGTGCCACTCCTATAGAGATTATTCCGGTATATGTGAAGGCCGGCTCTATCGTACCTTTCACTACCAATGAGGTACAATATGCCACAGAACGGAAATGGGATAAACTTGAACTTCGTATTTATCCGGGCGATAATGGGGAGTTTGTACTGTATGAAGATGAGAATGATAATTACAATTATGAGTCGGGAGCCTACAGTGAAATTCCTATTACATGGGATAATGAAAAACGTATTTTGACTATAGGTGATCGGAAAGGCCGTTTTGCAGGTATGGTTAAGAATCGGAAATTCATTGTGAATATAGCAGGTAGTTCTTCTTCAAAAACAGTTTGTTATAATGGGCGGGAATTAAGGATTGAATTTTGAATCTATCGTTTTTGAGGGGTGTATATTTTGTGCAAATGTGTATTTGTTTTGTTGCTTTATTATGGAGAAATGAACTATGAAACAAAAGCAGGCATAAAAATACTATTTTTTCTCCCTTATGTTTAATCTATGCTAAATAGTTTTGTGAATGATATTTCATAGCTCTTTCTTGATGGAAAGAAGGACTTTTGTTAAACCAAATTATTTAGTATTTATGAAAAATGTAAGGAAGTATTTAGGGCTTGTGTCCATGTCGTTGGTATGTACCAGTCCTCTTGCGGCAATGGTTATACAACCGTTTGTAGGTGTTACCATTGTACAACAAAATGTCATTACAGTGAAAGGACAAGTGATGGATGAAAAAGGAGAGGCGATTATCGGTGCTAATGTCATTGTAGAGGGTACTGCCCAGGGAATGATTACTGATATGAATGGAAATTTTTCTTTTCAATGTCCTGTTGGGGCTATTCTAAAGGTTAGTTATATAGGCTATTTGTCACAAACAATTAAAGTCTCGGGAAATGCTGGTACATTGAAGGTCATTTTGAAAGAAGATGCAGAAACCTTGGACGAAGTGGTGGTTGTAGGTTATGGTATGGTTAAGAAGAGTGATCTTACAGGTTCGGTGGCTTCAGTGAATGTTGATGAGATGGCTAAGCGTAATCCGGTGAATATAGGCCAGGCATTGCAAGGTGCTGCTGCTGGAGTACAAGTCATGAGAAATGGCGGTGATCCTTCCGGAGAAACCACAATCCGGATTCGTGGTATCGGTACAGTCCAAGGTTCTGCCGATCCCCTTTATGTCATTGATGGTATTATCAGTAGTGCTTCTATGGTTAATCCTGCTGATATTGCTTCTATTGAAGTCTTGAAAGATGCCTCGGCAACTGCAATTTATGGTTCGCGTGCGGCAAATGGAGTGGTAATGATTACTACTAAACAAGGTGACAAGAACAAGAGTCGTATCAACTTTACTGCTAATTTATCGGTTCAGTCTGTAAACAATACGATAGATGTTGCTGATGCCGACTTGTTTACTTGGGGTGTTCGTCAGAGTAAAGCGGCGGATGGTAAGTCCTTGACCAATTTAGCTTGGGGAGAACAATATGCAGGGCAACTTCAAACTATAGACTGGCAGAAAGAAATGACACGGACTGCTTTGTCGCGTAATTATCGGTTATCGGCCTCCGGAGGCAGTAGCACTTCCAACTATATGGCTTCCATAGGTTATACAAAAAATGATGGTACCATTATCAATTCTTGGTATGAACGGATTACAGCCCGTGCTAATGCAGCCAGCAAAATTCGTGACTTTCTGACTGTTAATACTAATCTTGCGTATGTTCGTACTGGTAGTCACGGAGGTGGGAACATGCGGTCATATGCTTTGACGGTTCCAACTATGGACCATCTTGATGAAAATGGTAATTTGATGAATGTACCTATCAAATATCCTAACGGAAGTTATGGGGTACCTTTGCAAGAGATGAATGGGGATGTACCGAGAGGTAGTGACAATTTAGTGGCGAGAGCATACGATAATGACAGCAAGATTTTATAGACCGGGTACAGATTGATTTTGGTTTGACAGTGGACATTTTGAAAGGCTTAACATTCAAAACCACTAACAGTTACAATGTAACCAATAAAAGTTCTTGGGATTATTCACCTCGAAATGAACGTACCATTACTTCTGATGGTTTGGATACCTTTTCCATGGAAATGAGTCGTAGTAGTGATTGGAACAGTGAGAACTACTTTAATTATATTCTTGATACAAAAGGGCATCATATCAATGCTATGGTAGGACAATCATTCAATCAGTCGGTAGATGGATTTGAACTAAAAGGAAGCGCTAAGGATTTTCCTGCGGATAACTATCGTGACATCGCTTCTACATTGAATTCTACTACTAAAAACGTTGAAGGTGCTTTAAAAGTTAAAACTACCAGTCTTTCTTATTTCGGTCGTTTGATTTATTCTTATAAAGATAAGTATTTATTTACTGGTACAATCCGTCGTGACGGTTCTTCAGCTTTCGGACGTACAAATCGTTGGGGAACTTTTCCTTCAGCTTCGGTAGCTTGGCGACTGAATGAAGAATCTTTTATAAAGAATCTGAATATTTTCAGTAATTTGAAATTTCGTATTGGCTGGGGTAAAACTGGTAGTTCTTATGGTGACGGTTCTAAATCTATTGCCCAGATTTCAACAAGTAAGATGTATTATTATTGGTGGAATGGGGTAAATTACACAGAACAGATGGGAGCTGCCAAAGACAAGGAAATTGATACGAATCTTCATTGGGAAACGAATGAACAGACCAATTTGGGTATTGATATGGGATTTATGGACAATGCCTTGAATGTAACATTGGATTATTTTATACGTAATTCTTATGATTTGTTGCTGGATCGTAATATGCGTCCTTCTACCGGTTTTACTTCCATTTATACGAATGCCGGTAAAACCCAAAATAAAGGATTTGAATTTGCTGTGAATTATCGTAAGACTTTTGGTGACTGGTTTGTCAATGTGGGAGTGAATGGTTCTGCACTTAGGAATGAAGTAAAGGAAGTCGGTGATCCTATTTTTGCTACAGAGGCTTCGAAGGGATATGAATGGGACAACCATTCCATTATTAAGAATGGTTATGCCATAGGTTCGTTTTATGGCTATCGCGTAAAAGGAATTTTTCAAAATCAGGCCGAAATTGATGCTCTTAACAATGCGTCTTCCACTGGTAAATACCAATCCGGTTCTACACAACCCGGTGATTACTATTATTGGGATAAAGATGGCAATGGATATATCAATGCGGACGATAAGGATATAATAGACAATGGATTTCCTAAACTGACTTATGGTATCTCTATTAATGCCAATTATCGTAAATGGGATTTTATGCTTTATGGTTATGGGGTTTACGGGCAAGATATTCTATCGTATTCGGCCATGAGTCTGTCTTCCATCCATAATTCAACGGGTGAATTTCAGAATTGCTTACAAGAATATATAAGTAATGCATGGACACCAGAGAATCACAGTACCAAATATGCTCGTATGACGGTTTCGGACAATAATAAGAATACACGTGTGTCTGATGCTTGGATTAAAAAAGGTGATTTCTTCAAACTTCAAAATATTCAGGTCGGTTATACCTTTGATTGAGGAATGAGAATCTATGGGAGCATTGAGAATTTATTCACGATTTCTTCCTATAATAAATACGGTGATCCGGAGATAGGTACGGGGAGATTGAATTTGGTGGGATATGATTCAGGCCGTTATCCCTATCAGAGAACTTATAGTGTGGGTATTAGTTTACAATTTTAAAAAATAAGAATATGAGAAAGAACAAAATATTATCTGTTATTGGTGGATTGGCAGCCTTTATATTTACTTCATGTGATGGTATATTTGATGTGGATTATTATACATTTTTGTCCGAAGATTATATATTTACCAATGAATCTACTATTGAGGAGGGGCTATTGGGATGTTACGAATTGCTTTATCCGAATAGTTTCGGAGGAAGTTCGTGGGGGGTACGTCCTCATATGATGCTTGCGAACTTACCTACTTTAGATGTACAAGCTTCCGGATGGGATTTTAATTATTGCAAGTATGAGTGGACTGCTTCCGAGAGCCAGTTTCGTTATTCATGGAAGTGCTCGTATGCTGCTATCAGTCGTATAAACAGTCTGCTTGCGGGAATGGAGAGTGTCAAGGAATCCGTATTTAAGGAAGGGATAAAGGCGAAAAATGAAGTTATTGCTCAAGCCCGTGCCTTGCGTGCGTATAATTATATTTATTTAGGTAAGAACTTTGGACGTGTACCAATGTTGATGACCGGTGAAAACTACTCAACCTCTCCTGCCAAGCCTCGTCCTGAAACAGCTGATGAAATGTGGAAGCTCATTATTGAGGATTTGGAATATGCGACTGGTGTGCTTGATTGGCAACCGTTAAATGGCCAGTATGGGCGTATAACGAAAGGTATGTGTCTGGCCTATTTAGCTGAGGCTTATATGTATAATAATGATTATGATTCTGCCAAGCAAAGGTTGAAGCAGATTATTGATAGTAAGACTTATGAATTACTTCCTTGTTTTGCTTCAGTTCACGATATGGGAAATTATTGGTCGAAAGAAAGTGTTTGGGAACATTCCTTCTATAAATTCTCTACAATGACCAGTAGTGCGAGTAAACTTACTGATGCCTTGATTCAGATGGGTTACCGTTGTGCTTCTATGGAACATGCAGGTTATGGCTCATTCTGCTTGTCATGGGAGTTTTATAATTCGTTTGAACCGGGTGATAAACGAAAGCAGTATTCGTGTGTTGCATTGGGTGAAAACAATCCTTATACCGGTGAAGCTATAGGGGTTGATCCTGCTTATAATGCAGAGTTTGTAGGGACAGACCATAATCCGAATGTTTATACATTGAAATATTGGCGGGAACAGCATGGAGCCATGAAAAAAGATCATAACTATAATCCTTGTTCACTTACCATGAAACGATATGCAGGTGTATTGTTGGATTACGCAGAGTGCTGTTTCCGTACCAACGATGAGGCAACCGGTTGGGAAATAATCAAGCAGATTCGCAACAGGGCGTGGGGAAATCTGGAAACTGGGATGTCGGGTGAATATGTGTTTGGTTTTGAGGATCTTTCTTATGTAAGAGATGATTATAAACTTAATAAGGTAAAAGTAGAGGTACCTGATGCTAAGAGCTTCTATACCAGATATAAGGCAGAAAAAGGATATACGGCAGATGTATGGTTAGTGGCTCTGACGATTGAACGCCGTCATGAGTTCAACATTGAATTTGAATTGTGGTATGATTTATGTCGATCGGGAATGGCCGAACAGTTTATCAATTGCGAATATCCGATGAATGAAGGTTGGACGAAACGCGATTTTCCGTTCTATGACTACTACATGCTTTTTCCGATTCCTACGGATGAGATTTTGAATAATGATCTTATTAATGAAGAAGACCAGAATCCCGGATATTAAAAATAATAACCTATAAATTTTTAGTATATGAAACGATTGAGGTGTATTTGCATTTTACTGTTTTTGTTTAGTCTGGCTTATGCTCAGCAAGCAAAATATGTATTCTATTTTATTGGTGATGGAATGGGAGTAAATCAAGTGAATGGTACGGAAATGTATCTTGCGGAGCAGGAAGGCCGTATTGGAGTAAAACCATTGTTGTTTACTGCATTTCCCATTACGGGTTTTGCTACAACATTTTCTGCTTCCAATTCTGTTACTGATTCTTCGGCTGCGGGGACAGCTCTTGCCACCGGAAAAAAAACATATAATGGAGCTATTAGTATGGATAATGAAAGGAATGTCCTTCAAACTGTTGCTGAACAAGCGAAAAGGTCCGGTCGGAAAGTGGGCATAGCAACAAGTGTCAGCGTGGACCATGCAACTCCTGCTGTGTTTTATGCTCATCAACCGGATCGTAACATGTATTACGAAATAGCTCTCGATCTTCCAAAGGCTGGATTCGACTTTTATGCAGGTAGTGGCTTTTTGAAGCCTGCAACTTTTGCCAATGGGAAAGAAGCACCAACAGTTTTTCCTGTCTTTGAGGAGGCTGGATATGCGATAGCCAGAGGTCTGGATGATTTTAAAATAAAAGCTGCACAAGCCGGTAAGATGATTCTTATCCAGAAAGATGGTGCATCGCCTTCCAGTTTACCTTATGCTATCGACCGTAAGGAAGGGGATATGACATTGGCACAAATTACGGAAAGTGCCATCTCTTTCTTGACCAAGGACCGGGATAAAGGTTTCTTTTTAATGGTTGAAGGTGGGAAAATAGATCATGCCTGCCATGGTAATGACGCTGCTACTGCTTTTGAAGAGGTCATTGATATGGATAATGCGGTGAAAGTGGCTTATGAGTTTTACAAGAAACATCCGAAGGAAACTTTGATTGTTGTTACGGCTGACCATGAAACGGGTGGTATGGGTTTAGGGACTATCAAATACGAGTTGTCACTGAAATCTTTGGCTAGTCAGAAGCAATCTCAAGATATCTTGTCGCGTTATATTACAAACTTGCGGAAAGATAAAAACAATAAAGTTTCTTGGGAGGATATACAATCATTATTGGCTGATAAAATGGGCTTCTGGAAGGAACTGCCATTATCTTGGGAGCAAGAAAGGATGTTGCGTGATGAATACGAACTTTCTTTTAGAAGAAGGAAAGCTGTTTTTGAAGAGACCCTTTATGCACGTACTGAACCTCTTGCTGCCGCAGCCAAGAAAGTGATGAACCAGATTGCCATGGTGGGGTGGACGAGTGTAAATCATACAGCTGGATATGTACCGGTTTTTGCTATAGGCATCGGTTCCGAGCTGTTTAAAGGAAAGATGGACAATACGGAAATCCCGAAACGAATAGCGAAAGCTGCTGGATATAAATGACAATAGGTATGGAAAAGGCCATTCTAATTCAAATGATTGGAATGGCCTTATTTTTTAGCTGTTATTTATTGAATAGAAATCAGTCGCAGACTCTCTGCCGGAACCTGAACCCTACTGTGGCTTGTATACATTGATAAGATTGATTTCAGTATTCAGAGGTAAATTCTCAGAGGAACTGCCTACCCTGATGATGGCAGGACCTTCTTCGAAAGTCCAACCATGTTTCTTTTCGTCCCAATGGCACAACTGTTCCAGAGGTATGGAGATAGTAATTTCTTTACTTTCTCCGGCTTTTAGGGCTACTCGCTGGAAACCTTTCAGCTCGTGTGCCGGACGTTCGATGGCAGATTGAGGGCGTGTGATGTAGACTTGTGCTACTTCTTCCGCATTCATTTTTCCTATATTATCTAATGTGAAACTGACGTCCACTTGGCTTTTGTTGATTTTGGCTTGCAACGCTGAATATTGGAAATTTGCATAAGAGAGTCCATGGCCGAATGGATAAAGAGGAGATATATTCTTAGTGGCATACCAGCGATAACCCACAAAGATGTCTTCGGCATAATCAGCTTCGGCTTTTTGCTCTGCACGGAATTTATCTCTGTTTACGAGGTCTACGAATACATCGCGTGGCCTTTCTGGTTGTTGCTGAGGGTAAACCCCTAAATGATAGGCTGGCGAATCTTCCAGTTTTATAGGAAAAGTGAAAGGTAATTTCCCCGAAGGCGAAATTTTCCCGGACAGTACATCTGCTAAGGCATGTCCTCCCTCTGAGCCATTAAACCAAGATACTAGAATACTTGAAGAGTTTTTTTCTATTGTCTGCAAATCAACAGGACCACCAATTACCATTACCGAAACAATGTTTGGATTGGCTTTGGCTATGTTCTGTATTAATTCGTCCTGATGCGATGGTAAAGTGATGTTTTTGCGGTCAGAACCTTCTGTTTCCACTTCGCGGTTGTTGCCTCCGACAAAGATGACCAAGTCCGCCTCTTTGGCTAAGGCAATCGCTTCTTGAACCAGCCGTTCGCTTTTTTCTCTGATTTCTTTCTCTGATGAGGCTGTTTCGCTGCTGTTGCGCTTGTGCCGTGAGGAACGTTCCTGCGGCAGGTAACCTTGTGCATACTTGATTTTGACATTGGTTCCCTCATAAGCCTTCTGTAGTCCTTCCAAGGGTGTAATTTCATATAAAGCCTTGACACCGGCACCTACACCGCCCGTAGCCATATGCCGGACTGCATTGTCTCCGATGACGGCTATGTCCTTCACTTTTTCGGTGTTTATGGGCAGCAGTCCGGAGTTTTTGAGCAATACGATGCTTCTGGAAGCTACTTCATAGGCAATCTGCTGCTGGGCAGGCAGGGAAGTCATTTGGGTATTGGCTTCTTCTTTGGGAACAGCCGGGATAGCCAGCCGCACACGAAGCAGGTTCCTTACTTTCTCGTCAATGACTTTTTCCGAGACGACACCGGCTTGTACCGAATCGAGCAATGCCTTACCAAAATATCTGTCGTTGGGCATCTCTACATCAAGACCTCCCAGTGCAGCTTTTGTGGTGGAGTGGGTGCCTCCCCAGTCGGAAATGACGATACCCTTAAATCCCCATTCACCGCGTAGGATTTTATTCAGGAGGCGGTCATTCTCCGAGCACCATTCACCTGACACTTTATTGTAAGCAGCCATTACACCGTAGGCATTGGCTTTCTTCACAGCCGCCTCAAAAGGGGCGAGGTAAATTTCTCTCATGGCACGTTCGGAAACTTTTACGTCTACGAATCCGCGCATGTTTTCTTGGTTGTTCAGTGCATAATGTTTCAGACAGACAGCTTCCTGATGGTCTTGTGCACCTAATGTATAGTTGACAGCCAGTTCACCACTCAGTAGGGGGTCTTCACTTAAATATTCGTAAGTACGTCCTCCGGTTGGGATGCGTTGTATGTTGATGGCCGGCCCTAAGATCATGTCTTTACCCCGGAGTTTAGCTTCGGCAGCCATTCCCTCTCCGTATTTGTATGCCATTTCCGTGCTCCATGTAGCTGCAAGGGCAGAGCCTGTCGGGAAGAAAGTGGCGGAATCGGTGCTTAAATGCAAGGAGTTCCATGAATGCGGTTCCATTTCTTCGCGAATGCCGAAGGGACCGTCGGCATATTCTATGTCAGGTATATTCAGACGTTCGACACCTGCCGATGAAAACATGTTTTTTCCGTGGAGCATGTTTATTTTTTCTTCCAGTGTCATTTCTGCTATGATGTTTGTGATTTCGTCCTCGTGTTGTGTCAGGGGATTGACCTTTTCATTGGTAGGACTACATGCAGAGAAACATCCTCCTATGCAAATTAGTAATGATAATGTTGAGTGTTTCATGGTATGATTTTTTTATTGTTATCTTGTTGTCAATGTAAAATGGAGGATACTGGGAGCATCACCTACTTGCGGTCCTCCCCAGTCTGTCTGGTCACCGTTGAGGATACGGAGCATTTTGAAATCACCGTTCTCATCATAGAATCCTTCTTGTACTTTCAGGTACTGCCAGGCTTTTCCTTGTTTTTTCCCTATTGGTTCGAAAGTGAACCGGCAATTAGTACCGATACCGATGAATTCGTTTTCGCCAAGTTGGATAATCATGGCCTTTCCGTTGACCGGACGCTTTTCGGCGGCAGCGGTTTGCCCTCCACGGGTGTTGCCGAATTTGATGATGGCTTTCCAACTGCCTAAGCTGACGTACTGTTCTGAATGGTCGGAAGGCTCTATGACAGGGTGTATCCTGTCTTCTGCACTCCATTCAGCCAGCAAGTGTGCCATCGGTTTTAGTATTTCATATTCAGCGGATAAGGGGGATTGCCTTTGCATGTCTGGAGAAAAGTTCCTCCGTTGGTCTACGCCGAATGGGGAAAAGCCGATTCCTTTTGCGATGGTATGATAAAGGAATCTCGGGCTTCCGATGGTTTCGGGAACCATTAATGCGTTATCGGGGCGGGCATATAGTTCGAGCACTTTCAGGACCGCCTTGTCATCACGGAGGTAGATGTCCGGAGCGACGAAGTCGATGTCAGGGGCTGCGGCTTTCCAGATGGATATGACATTGTCCGTTGCACCGCCGCTTTCATAGTGGTCTGCTGTGGGATTCGTCAGAGGATCTCTTAAGGCAACATTGATGTATAGGGGAAGCGGATAAATTTCTTTTCCTGCTTTGGCCACATAATTGATATAACGGGCTACGTGCCATGCATGGAAATATTCGTCTGCCCGTTCGCCAAAGACTTCCTTCCAGCTCCCTTTTGCATTTTTCGGTACATTCAGTTCTTTACAAACAGTGGGTGTCAGAATTTCTTGGGGAATGGAGCCTTCGAATAGTTTTTGGGCTTTCTTCGAATAGTCTCTTACGCTGCCCCATGTCCCCGGTTCATTCTCCACTTGTACCATGATGACCGTATGTTGTGTATCTGCTTCCTTCAGATAACCCATGAATCTGGCGAAAGCTTTGGCATCCGCTTTCATCGCTTCTTCACAATGCGGACTGGGAGAGTCTACTTCTTGACCATTTTTGCCGACAACATTGGGATACTTCTTAGAATCTGTTTTCATCCATTCGGGCATGTAGTGATTGCTTCCGTTCTTCCAGGTGGCAAACCAGAGGAAGATAAGTCTCATATTGTTTTGCCGTGCCTGATTTAATACTGACTGCACTTGTGAGAAGTCGAACTTGCCTTCTTGAGGTTCCAGTTGTTCCCAATATACCGGTATTTCCAATGTGTTGGCATGCATTTCTTTCATCACATTCCATACATTGGGCAGCATGGAGGCCCAGTTGGATGAGTTTCCGCATTGTCCTCCCAGAACAAAGAAAGGTTTGTTGTCCACCAAGAGTGTGTAACGTCCGTTTTTCTGTATAAGCTTGGGGATGGATGTGTCTGTTTGTGCTGACAGCCACGTTGTGGTAAGTAGCATGGCGATGCAAAAAGCCCATGCCTTGTAATTGGAGATTTGTTTCATGCTTGTTGATTTTGAAAAGGTTATTATTTGGCAAAGATGCTGATTCTTTTCGTGAAACGGCTCTCTCTTTTGTGTCTGATAAGGGAGGATAATGTTTCCCGTTTATTATTTGTTGGCAATAACTGTTTCTGCAAGCATAAACCGGAGTAAAACCTATTCTTCCGGTGTCTCTTCAGCATCTTGTTCCGGATACTGTCCATCTTCTTCTTCTTCGTTGGTTTGTATTTTTCTGCTATGTTGCCTTATGAATTCGGAAGGGCTGATGTTGAACTCATCTTTAAAATGTTTGGAGAACACTTTGGGTGAGTTATAGCCCAATATGTAGGCAATCTCTGAGATTTGCATCTGGCTTTCTGTCAGGAGTTGTTGTGCCCGTTTCATGCGGATGGTCTTGATGAATTCGATGGGTTTCTTTCCCGTTATCTTAATCATCTTTTTGTAGAAGTAGCTGCGTGATATGTTCAGGCTGCTGGCAAGTTCCTCGACGGAAAATTCCGTTTCATTTATATTGTCTTCTACAATGGCGATGGCCTTTTCTATCAATTGCTGGTCAAGGGGGGTAATGGTGATGCGGCTGGGTTCGATCTTTATCTCCTGATTGAAGATTTCTTGCCGTTTTATATTCATTTCAATCATTTTGCAGATGCGGAGTTTTAGCACTTCCATGTTGAATGGTTTGGTAATATAATCGTCGGCACCGGTTTCGAGTCCTTCCAATTGGTGCTCTTCGCTTGCTTTGGCTGTTAAAAGTATTATGGGAATATGAGAATAACGTATGTCTTTTTTAATGTTTGAACACAGTTCCAGCCCATCCATTTCCGGCATCATGACATCGCTGATTATTAAATCTGCATCTTCTTTTTTTAAGATGGATAAGGCTTGTTTTCCATTGCTGGCTTTCAGTATATGATATTGTTTGGAAAGACTTTCAGAGAGAAACTTGAGAAAGTCGTAGTTGTCATCTACAAGCAAAATAGTGGATTGGCGAGATTCTTCTTCTGCCGATTGCATTTTGATTGTATCATCTTCTTCGATTACTTCACTGTTTTGGTGTAACGGGAATGTAATTAAAAAGATAGATCCGCAAGGATGATTGTCTTTGACACTGATTTTGCCATGATGCATTTTTATATATTCGGAGGCAATATGTAACCCAATGCCGCTGCCTCCGCTATTTGCCGGATTTTTGCTTGACTGATAAAATCGCTGGAATATTTTCTCCTTGTTTTCGTCTTCGATGCCGCAGCCGGTATCTGCGAATGTCAGTTCCAGATTTGATTCTTTCACCTCAATATTCATTGAGATACTTCCTTTGTTAGGAGTGAACTTAAAAGCGTTGGTTAGTATATTTGTACAGATTTTGCGCATTTTGTCATAATCAAAATCCATAAAAACAGAGTGTTGCGGGCAAGTGAGAGTATAGTTTATGCTCCTTTTTTGTGCTATCGGGTCAAAAGAGTAGAATATTTCGCTTAGAATGATGAGGATATTGTCATGTTTGCATTTCAGGCTCTCGGCTTTGGCATCCAGTTTTCTGAAGTCCAACAACTGGTTGATGAGTTCCAGCAAGTAGTTGGCGTTCTGCTTTACCATGTCAAGTATGCCTTTTCGGTGTTCGGGATGGTTTTCGAGAAATTCTTCAAGCGGATTAATAATCAGTGATAAAGGGGTGCGTAGTTCATGACTTATATTGGCGAAGAACTGTAGTTTCATGTCATTGATTTTTTGTTGTTTTTCATTTTCTATTTCAACAGTTTGTAGAATCAATTTTTGTTTGTGACGCATGCGCAGGCTTCGAATAACCAGTAAGATTAGGCACATGGCGATACATGTATAAATTGTGTATGCCCACCAAGTGCGCCATAGGGGAGGAAGGATATTGATTTTCAATTCTTTGATGTTTGGACTCCAAATGCCTTGTGAGTTGCATGCTTTTACAGATAATGTATAGTCTCCGGCAGGCAGCATAGACAGATTGACCTTATTGTTGTCTGCGTACACCCAGTCAAAGTTTCTTTGGTTAATTTTATAGGCATATTTTATTTTGTCTGTTTCTGCAAAGTCAAGTGCAGAGAAAGATAAAATGAATGAATTTTCTTTTTCAGTAAAAGAAAGGGTCTGTGTGCATTCAAGTGAACTTTCATTCGATAAGTTGGGATAGTATATTCCTGATTTGAGTTCAATCCCTGTCAGGTAGATGTTTGCGTGGTAGTCTGTTGCTAAAATTTCTTGGGGAATGATTGTCTGATATCCTTTGGGGGTACCTATTAAGATATTGCCATTGTCCAACTTGAGTATAGCATGTATATTGGTATCATTGCATATTAATCCGTCTTTTATGGTATAATTCACAATGTAATATTTTCCATTTACTATTTGGACTCGTGAAATACCGTTTCCCGTACCGATCCACATTTGTTTGTTGTTGTCTTCTATAATAGCTTTGACGAAGTTGGTGGCAAGCCCACTCTTCTGGTCAAGAAAAAGGATGGAATCGTTCTTCTGGTCCCAGACACTTATTCCATGTGAATGGCCTATCCAAAGAAGGTTGCGGCTGTCTTTGTAGACAGTAAGGATATTCTTTTCGCTGAAGTGGTTGTCTTCATCGAAAAGGCTATAGGTTTGGTTTTCTGTATCAATGATGATCAATCCTCCGTTGGAAGCTACATAAAGATATTTGTCGCTGTCATAGTACATATCTCGGATGAAAAACTCTCCGGGGCGATACAGAACTGTGTCGAACTCTTCGGTTTCGGGGTTCAGCCTTTGAACGTAACCTCTCATTGTCCCTATCCATATATAACCATATTTGTCGACTTTTACTGTATATACGTTGTTTTCGAGCAAGTGGCTGTTGCTTACTGTATACTGTTTGATTTTCCCTTTTGAGTAGCACAAGAGTCCTTTCTGATAAGTTCCGATCCACAAACGGTCTTTGGAGTCTATGGATAAATCAACCACAATATTGGCAGGGGTTGGTATTTTTTCATATAAGTCACTTGCCAATGATTGGCGGATTAAACCTGTACCATCCGTACCGTAATATATAAATTCCTGATCGGTGTCTTTACAGAAGGTCAGGATGTCATTGTACTCTGGAGACTTGTTGCACAGTATGATTTGAGACATCGGACTGTAATAGGATATGCCGTGTTTAAAGTTGCCTATATATACAATTCCATCTTTGTCTTGATAGATTGTACTAAGGTTGTTACTGGCAATGGTATGCTGCTTTAGAGGGGTATGGGTCAGGTTGGTAATTGATTTGTTCAAGGTATTGTATATGAATAGGCCCTTGTGGCTGGTAAGTATCCATACGTTTCCATTGCCTATGTCCAGGATGCGTTGTATCCGGTTATATTGCATGTCCTGGCCATTGTTTAACTTTATTTCTTCCCATTGCTGGGTGAAGCTGTTTTTGTGCAATAGCAGGCTGTTCTGGTATGTATATAACCATATATTCTCGTTCCGGTCGGTATAAATATGAGGCTCGTGGTTTTTCAATAAAGGTATGAATGTTGTAGGGATGGCGATTTCTTTGGTTTCAGAGGTCTGCTTGTCTATACTGTATAATGCGCCGTCGGAGTACATTATATAGATGGACTGTACTGCAATAGATATGTTTGAGATTTTTTCAGTTTGTAGGGGAAAAACCTTGATGGGGTTCTTGTCTTCATTTTGTAAATAGAGCTTGCTACGGTTGTAGGCCCAGAATTCATTTCTGGGAGTCATGCCTATTCTTTGAATGTTTTTGCTTGGTATATGTTTCTTTTCAAGTACGGACTTGTAATCGTTGCTGATTTTCCCTGTTTTATAGTCATAAATGCTGTATTCGTTGGCTGTTTTAATCCATATGTTGCCTTGCGGCCCTTCAAAAACTTCAAAGATGGCATCATCGGATAGTCCTGAATTACTTTGATAATATTGATGGAATGAGTAACCGTCGTATTTGTTGAGCCCTGATTCAGTTCCTATCCACAAAAAGCCTCTACTGTCCCTGAAGATGCTTCGGACACTATTGTTGGAGAGTCCTTCTGATATGGAAAGTTGTTTAAACATCATGGTTAGTGTTTTCTCGTTCGTATTTCCTGAAGTGGTGAGTATAACACACAAGATATAAATGGCGGTTGTGAATAGGCGCTTCATGTATTTCTTAATTTTAAATTAGGAAGGTTAACAATATCATAATTCAAAATTAAAAATAATATTCTGATTAGGCAAGACTATTTTTGTGTATATATTGAGGATTATGTCATTTGTTTGTTGAAAAATAATGTATTGTTTGTTTCCAAAGGTGCCGAAATGTGCATTGTGAAACAAAATTGGGTATTAAAAGACATTTTTATAACCTATGTTTCGCTTTGGAAAGGAATATATTTGGCAGCAAAATCACTTAATTCTAATATTATGATAAAGAAAATTTTAACGGTGGCGATGCTTGTGTGCACTTGCAGTAGTTCATTGGCACAGCCGCATGTCAATGATGGTACTTCGTATTTGATGAATCAGGCTTTGGATATGAGTACGGACTTCCTTGATTTAAGTAATACTTTATTCTTTGCAGACCATCTGGAATCATTCGACGTTAAGTCGGGTGAAGGACTGGTGAATTGGAAACGGGGGCATTTAATGCCACGTCAGGCTTTCAATACCAACGGTGCGCAACCCCGTAAAATGAGAATGCTCGATTTTCCTTTTACTGCTTATGAGAATGACCCGAACTTAAAATTTAAGATTGACTTTGTAACTCCGCGTACAGTACGTATTCGTATGCTTACTACTCCAGTGGAACCTAAGGTAAGTACATCCATTATGCTGGCGAAGGAACCGGGTAAAGATGAAAGTTGGAAGGTAACCGAAACGGAAAATACCATTGTCTATGCCGGTAATTATGGAACTGTACAAATAAACAAGAATCCTTGGAGGGTTGTATTGAAAGATAAGACAGGACGTATATTAAGTCAAACCGTTACTTTGCGTGATGCTGATTCTACGCAAGTGAAGTATACCCCTTTCAGTTTCATTAAAAGGGGAAGCGACAATGCTCGTCGTATCAATCCCGTGTTTACTCTGACTGCAGATGAGATGATTTTTGGCTGTGGCGAGTCTGCTACAGGGTTGAACAAAGTGGGGCAGAAAGTAAATCTGTTTGTTACAGACCCACAAGGTCCGGAAACAGACCAGATGTACAAGCCCATTCCTTTCTTTATGAGCAATCGGGGATATGGTATGTTCATGCATACTTCCGCACCTGTCACTTGTGATTTCGGTGCTACTTATATCGGGCTGAACAAAATGTTTATGGGCGACGAAAACTTGGATTTGTTCGTATTCTTCGGTGAGCCGAAAGACATCTTGGATGAGTACACTGATTTGGTAGGAAAACCGGGTATGCCTCCATTGTGGTCTTTTGGTACATGGATGAGCCGTATCACTTATTTCAGTGAAAAAGAAGGTTATGATGTGGCTGCTAATATCCGCAAGAATAAGTATCCGTGCGATGTTATTCATTTTGATACTGGTTGGTTTGATGTAGACTGGCAATGCGATTATAAGTTTTCTGAAAACCGTTTCCAGAATCCCCAGCAGATGCTGAAGGACCTGAAGTCGCAAGGGTTCCATGTTTGCTTGTGGCAGTTGCCCTATTTTACTCCCAAGAACCGTTATTTCCCTGAACTGATAAAGAAGGACATGTATGTAAAGAATGGTAATGGGGAACTTCCTTATGAGGATGTGGTGCTCGATTTCTCCAATCCGGAGACTGTAAACTGGTATCAGAACAAGTTAGCCGGACTCTTGAATATCGGTGTCAGTGCCATCAAGGTTGACTTTGGCGAAGCTGCTCCTCTGAACGGTATTTATGCCTCTGGCAAGAGTGGTTGGTATGAGCATAACCTCTATCCGGTGCGCTATGACATGGCAGTATCCGAGATAACCAAAAAACTCCATAACGAGAACATTATGTGGGCTCGTGCTGCGTGGGCCGGTTCACAACGCTATCCGTTGCATTGGGGCGGTGATGCTGCTACGACGAATACGGGTATGCTGGGTACACTCCGTGCCGGTTTGTCCTTCGGTTTGTCGGGTTTCTCTTTCTGGAGTCATGATATGGGAGGGTTTGTAAAATCTACTCCCGAAGATTTGTATTGCCGTTGGTTGCCGTTCGGTTTTCTGACTTCTCATACTCGTGCACACGGTGCACCTCCGACAGAGCCGTGGTTGTACGACAGCAAGCGTGTACAGGATGTTTTCCGCAAAAGTGCAGAGATGAAATATCGGCTGATGCCTTATGTTTATGCCCAAGCTAAGGAATGTACCGAGAAAGGTTTGCCGATGTTAAGAGCCTTGTTCGTGGAATTCCCTGATGACCCTGGAGCATGGAAGGTGGACGATGAATATCTCTTCGGTTCGCAGATTTTGGTCGCTCCTTTGCTCGAATCAGGTATAACCGGTCGCACCGTTTACCTTCCCGAAGGAAAGTGGATAGACTATCAGACAGAGAAAGTGTATGAAGGCGGATGGCATAAGATTGAAGCAGGCAGCTTGCCGATAATCATGCTGGTGCGTGACGGTTCGGTGCTTCCTCATCTGAAGTTGGCGCAGTCCACCTCTGAAATGGATTGGAGCAAGATGAACCTGAAAGTGTACAGTGCCGATAAGAAACAGGCAGAGGGCTTGATATGCCTGCCTACAGACAACCGCATTCAGGTAGTGAAAGTGGATTGCGGGAAGGCGAAACCGCAGTTGCTGAACCAAGTTGAAGGGACTTCCCTGAACTTTTGAATTTGATCTTTAAAAACCTATATTTAATTCACCCCTTGTCGGTATGGAAGAGAAAGGGATATAGTTACCGATATCTGTGCCACTATGGTGGCACAGATGTGCCATTACTACGGCACGGCAGTGCCTCTATGTTGGCACAAAATTGTGTCGCGTGTCTTTTCCCCCGATATGCTATGACTGGGGTATTTGTTAAACCTAAGTATTTAATATTTTATGAGAAATGTGATGAAGTATTTGGGTATCGTGTCAGTATCGCTGGCATGTGCCGGACCTCTCTTTGCAATGGGTGTACAGCCGTTTGCAGGTGTCTCTGTAGTACAGCAGAATGTTGTCACAGTAAAAGGACAGGTCGTAGACGAGAAAGGCGAACCTGTTATTGGTGCTAATGTCATTGTGGAAGGTACGACCAATGGTGTGATTACGGATTTGGATGGTAACTTCTCTTTACAATGTCCTGTAGGCTCTACATTGAAAGCTAGTTATATCGGTTATTTGACGCGGACCGTCAAGGTAAGTGGGGCGATGAATGCATTGAAGATTGTTTTAAAAGAAGATGCCGAAACATTGGAAGAAGTTGTGGTGGTAGGATACGGTACGATGAAGAAATCCGACCTGACCGGTTCCATTACTTCTGTAAATGCAGAGGAGATGATGAAACGTAATCCGGTGAATCTGGGACAAGGTTTGCAAGGTGCTGCTGCCGGTGTTTCCGTCATTCGCTCTTCCGGTGCGCCCGATGGAGGATTCAGCATTCGTATTCGTGGTGTAGCCACCGTAAATGGTAGTTCCGATCCGCTTTATGTAGTGGATGGAGTGCAAGTCGGTACTTCCATTGATTTTCTTAATCCTAACGATGTGGAAAGTATTGAAATCCTAAAAGATGCTTCTGCTACGGCTATTTACGGAACACGTGGTGCCAATGGTGTTATTATGATTACCACAAAAAGTGGAAGCAAGGGTAAGGCAAAGGTGGATTTCTCCGCAAACTATTCTCTTCAGTTCAACAGTAACAAGATAGATGTGGCCGATGCGGACCTCTTTGCTAAGGCAGTGCGTGAGTCTTGTCGTAATGGTTCGGTTATGACCAATCTGGCTTTTGGTGAAGAGTACATTGGCAAACTGAATAACATTGATTGGCAGGATGAAATGTCGCGTACGGCATTGCAGCAGAACTATAATCTCTCCGCTTCGGGAGGTACGGAAGCTACACAAGCCAATCTTTCGGTGGGATATCTGAATAATGAAGGTGTTGTCATTGAATCTTATTTCAAACGTCTGACAGCTCGTGCCAATATCACCCATAAAGTGAAAGATTTCATTCATGTGGGATTGAACTTGAACTATACACATGCCCAGCATCATTTTAGTGGCAATATGCGTAGTTATGCACAAGCTATTCCTACGATGGATTATGTGGAAAATGGAACTTTTTATTCTATGCCTATTGTTTTGCCCGACGGTTCATGGGGACATTATAAACAAGAGTCTGATGGTGATATCAACAAGGGAGCCGATAACTTGGTGGCTGCAGCTAAGACCAGAACCGACCAGATTTCCAAATGGGACCGTTTGGTGGCCAGTGCATTCTTGCAATTGGATATTGCGAAGGGATTGACCTTTAAAGCTATCGGTAGCTACAATTATTCTACATCAGGTTATGATGGGTATACTCCCTATAATCCCCGTACATTCGGTTCGAAAGACCGTAAAGATAGTTACTCTATCAACCAGAATCAGAATTCGGAGATTGCTTTAGAATCGTTTGTGAATTATGATTGGTCGAATGATCATCATCGTGTCAGTGCCATGGCAGGCTTCTCTGTCAGCGATACGGACGGTGTTTGGTTGAATACCAGCGCCAGTGATTTCCCGGCTGATAATATCCGCCAGATTTCTTTGACAAACGATCCCTCTTCCAAAACTACGAATGGTGGACGTGATTTGAAAACCCGTTATCAATCTTATTTTGGACGTTTGACCTACAGTTTGAATGACCGTTATATATTGACTGCTACAGTACGTCGTGATGGCTCTTCTAATTTTGGATCGGGTAATCGGTACGGTACTTTCCCTTCCGCTTCTTTGGCATGGCGTTTGTCAGAGGAGAATTTCATCAAGAATCTGAATCTTTTCAGTAATCTGAAGATACGTGCCGGTTGGGGACAGACGGGTAATGCAGGAAGTGCGACCAGTCTTTCTGTTCCTCAGCTCTCTTCCTTGAACTGTATGTATTATATGATGATTGGAGGCAGTATGACTAATGGAGCTGGTATCGCACAGCAAAAGGAAATTGATACAAACCTGAAGTGGGAAACTAACGAACAGACCAATATCGGTCTGGATATGGCCTTTATGAACAACGAGCTTTCATTCTCGGTTGACTACTTTATCCGTAACTCGAAAGATCTGCTTATTTATCGTCAGATCCGTCCTTCTACCGGTTTTACTTCTGTGTATACCAATGCCGGACATATCCGTAACAAAGGTTTTGAGATTAGTGCTGCATGGAATAAGAGCTTCGGTGATTGGAATGTAGGAGTGCGTGTTAATGGTTCTACCTTGAAAAATGAGGCGGTAGAGGTCGGTGATCCTATTTTTTACAAAAACAACAGTTCTGGTGGTACGCAGGATGGCGATGATTGGGATAACCATTCCATCACACAGAACGGTTATGCCGTAGGTTCTTATTATGGCTGGAAAGTAGCCGGCATTTTCCAGAACCAGCAGGAAATTGATGCCTTGAACGCCCAGTCGCCTACAGGCAAGTATCAGGATGGTGACACTGCTCCGGGTGACTTCAAGTATATTGACCTTAATGGTGACGGCCAGATTACAGACGAAGACCGTACTGTTATCGGTAATGGTTTCCCCACTCTTTCTTACGGTTTGAACCTTACTGCCTCCTATAAGAATTTCGACTTTTCGATGAATATGTATGGGGTAGCTGGTATGGATATCTATTCTTATAGTGCTGCCCGTCTGACTTCTATGTATGGTCCTGATGGTGGCTACCAGAACGTTCTGGCAGAATATGTGAAGAATGCCTGGACTCTTGAGAATCCCAATGGTAAATATCCGCGTATCACCAAAGGCGACCACAATAAGAACCACCGTGCCAGTGACGCCTTCATTAAGAAAGGTGATTATTTGAAGATCTCGAACATTCAGGTTGGTTATACTTTCCCGAAGAATTTGATAAAGCATGCGAAGATGGAGAATGCCCGCGTATTTGTCAGTGCAGATAATATATTGACGCTTTCTTCCTATAATAAATGGGGTGATCCGGAAGTCGGGTCAAACAGAGTGTTGTTGACAGGATTCGATGGCGGACGGTATCCGTTCCCGTTATCTATTTCTTTCGGTGCGAGTGTACAATTCTAAATACTTAACAGATAAACAGATATCATTATGAAAAAAAGTTTTTATCATATATTGTTGCTGAGTGCTCTAACCTTGGGTACCACCAGTTCCTGTGATGACTATTTGGAAGTAGATCATTACGATATTCTGCCTGAAGATTTCATGTATCAGAATGAAACAAACATAAAGTCGGGGCTTTATGGTATATACGATACTTTTTATACTTATCAAGGCAGTGACAACAGTGGAGATGATACAACATGGGGATTCAAACCTAATGTATTTATTGCGGGGCATAGTACGATGGATTGTCAGGCATCCGGCTGGGATGCCGAATGGCAGCGTCATGCGGTATTGGCCAATAAAGGTTCGCTGGATACGGCTTGGCGTATGAGTTATAAAGCTATTGACCGGGCCAATCGTTTTCTGGCTGGATTGCAGAATGTGGACGTTTCCGTGCTTTCTGTCGAAAAGAAAACGCAGTTTGAAGCTGAGGCGCGTGCCATTCGTGCATATAATTACTTGTATTTGTCAAAAGTCTTTGGTCCTGTTCCTATGTTGCTTACAGGTGAGACTTATACAACCAGTGCAGGAAAGGCGCGTCCTGAAAATTTGGAGGGCACTTATCAGGTTGTTGAGGAAGACCTTAAGTTTGCTATGGAAAAGTTGGATTGGGAACCTGCCGATGGAGAATACGGTCGTATTACTAAAGGTTTCTGCAAGGCATTTTTGGCTGAACTCTATATGTATCAGAAGAAATTCACTGAGGCCAAGAAGGAGTTGAATGATATTATTGCTAGTAATGTATATGCATTGGAACCATGTTATGCCAATCTCCATGCCTGGGACAACCATTGGACAAAAGAATCGGTTTTCGAGGTTGCCTATCATACTCATGGCAATATGAATTGGGGAGGCAACAGCAACGATGACGGTAAGATATGGTATGGCTATATGTGTGCCGCTCCCGAATACGGTGGTTGGGGATCCTTGGCTCTGTCTTGGGAGTATTATCGCTCTTTTGAGCAGGGGGACAAACGCAAGGAATACACTTGTGTAGGTACTGGTGACACACATCCCATTACCGGCCAAAAGCTGGGGCTTAATCCCTCTTACAGCGGATATGTACAAGGTTCTGAAAATGTACCTTGCGTATATTCGTTGAAGTATTGGAGAAAGCAACCGGGTAAGGACGGGTTTGTGTATTGCCCGATTTCATTGACTTTCAAACGATATGCAGGCGTATTGTTGGATTATGCTGAATGTTGTTTCGAGACGGGTGAGGAAGCGACCGGATGGGAGATGATCAGACAAGTGCGTAATCGTGCGTGGGGTAACTTGGAAATTGGTGTACAAGCCATTGATTTCCCGCAGGCAATGTTGAATACGACAGTTGTCGATGTACCCGATGCAAAGACTGTTTATGCTGAATATAAGACGCGGAAAGGGTATACAAGTGATGTATGGAAAGTGGCTTTGACACAAGAACGCCGTCATGAGCTCAATGCAGAGTTCTCTTTATATTTCGACCTTTGCCGTATGGGGTTGGCTGAAGAATGGTTCAGATGCGAATACCCGAAAACAAAAGCCAATTCTACACCGGAGGAGTGCTGGGAAACTGGCGATTCTTTCCGTTATTTTGAGCATCAGAAATATCAGGAGATTTTCCCAATACCTACTAATGAGATTCTTAATAATCCTCTCATCAATTCGGAGGACCAGAATGAGGGATATTGATGACTCTAAAATTGTGCTAAGAATAGACAATTATATTGTTCTGTTATTCTGAACGAAGTGAAGAATCTCTTCTACAGAAAAGAGATTCTTCACTATGTTTGGGGTATGTATTCCTGAATGAGCAAATCAAATGATTAAGTGTCCACAATTTAAACTTGTAGTTAAGTATGGCAAGAAAAACATTTTGTTTCCTTCTGTTTATATGTATGGGCGTGTGTGCATGTACTGTTCGGCATAATTCGTTACGGTCGACATTGTGTGCGGAAATTGTTGCCAATGTCCGGGACAGTGTACTGCCATTTTGGATGGATTATGCAGTGGCGCCTGACGGCGGTTTTTATGGGACTGTATTGCGGAATGGTACTCCGGTGGTAGATGCTCCCAGAGGAGGAGTGTTGAATGCCCGGATTCTGTGGAGTTTTTCTGCTGCATACCGTACATTTGGAGATGAATCTTATCTGAAACTTGCCAACAAGTCTCAGCGCTATTTTATCGATACATTTATTGATAAGAAGAACGGTGGGGTGTATTGGTTGGTCAATCCCGATGGTGAAGTAGTGAATGCCTCTAAGTATACTTATGCCATGACTTATGCTATTTATGGATTAGCAGAGCACTATCTGGCGACGGGTAACGACGAAAGTCTGAAAACTGCTATTAGTTTGTATCATGTCTTGGAAGAAAAAGGTCGCGAACCGCAATATGACGGTTATGTGGAATCCTTTACCGAAAATTGGGAGAAATTGGAACAATATGATAATAACGCTCCTAAGACCATGAATGCCCATCTGCATGTGTTGGAAGCTTATACTCTTTTATATCAGTGTTGGAAGGACAGCAGTTTGAAGAAAAGGCTTGAGTTTTGCGTCGATTTGTTCATGAACCGCATTTACGACCCGTCAAGGAGGCATTTCAATCTGTTCTTTGATAATGAGTGGAATAGTTTGGTCGAAATGGATTCTTACGGACATGATGTTGAGACTGGATGGTTGCTTTGTGAGGCTGCCCGTACGCTGGAAAATCAGGACCTGATAGAACAGACAAATCAGCTTGCACTGGATGTAACGGAAGCTTGTCTGGCTGAAGGAATGAGTGATAAAGGCTATATGATTTACGAGAAGAAAGGTGACAGAAAAACCAAGCATGCCTCATGGTGGGGCCAGATTGAAACGATGATAGCTTGTGTCAATGCTTGGCAAATCAGCGGGAGTGACGTTTATCTACAATCGGTTGATACGGTCTGGACTTTTGTCAAAGACTATATGATAGACAAGGAATATGGGGAATGGTATAGCGACTGTTTCGACGGAGAGCCTAAAAAGGAAGCTCCCAAAGTGAGTATGTGGCGTTGTCCATATCATACGGTACGTTTGGGAGTGGAAATATATAATCGTTTAAAATAATACGTATGAAGAAATTGATAATAGGTGCGGCATCACTGATGCTTTGTGCAGGTTTGCAAGCCCAGGACTTCAAGATTAACCCGTCGGGGTATTTTGAAAACCACGGGGCCAATGTGATGGTTTTCAGTGATGTCTATCCTGAAGGACACCAAGGGGGTGTCACCTTGGTTTTGAATGGAAACCGCAGGGCCGCAGGCGGTGATGTGCGTTTCGAGATTTCGCAGGGGCAGTGGCAGGGATTGCCCAAGATGAGGAAACGGGTGGTGGATGAGGCTGCCAACGAAATCCGTGTCACACTGAGCTATCCCGACTCGGCCAAGCATATGGCGGGTTTCAATCCGATGATTTATCCGGATTTTGCTTTCGGCTATACTATTAAGGTGAAAGGGGAGAAGGACTATCTGGTATTGACCGTTGATTTGGACCGGCCGGTTCCGGAACGTTTTGCCGGGAAACTCGGTTTTAATCTGGAGTTGGTGCCTTCCACTTTGTTGGGCAAGCCTTGGATAATGGATAACCAGACGGGCGTTTTCCCTCATCAGGCGATGGGCCCCACGATGAAGCAGACCTCCAATATGGAACATATCGGAGATTTCAATCCTAAGGGGAAAGCCAGCCTGGACCAGTTGCTTCTGGACCGGAAGACTTATAATCCGATGATTGCCGATGATATTGTCTCTGCTCCTCTTGCCGTGGGAAAACAGTTTGTGCTCAATCCGCAGGATGAGTTGGCAAAGATTATGATTGAGAGTGAGAAGGGGGATTTGATGCTGTATGACGGACGGATAAACCATAATAACGGTTGGTTTGTGCTTCGTTCGGAATTTCCGGCAGGAACGAAAGGGGATGCGGTAAAATGGATTATCCGTCCCACAGTTACCAAGGAGTGGCGCTATGCACCGGTAGTACAGACTTCCCAAGTGGGTTATCATCCCGGACAGAAGAAAGTGGCTGTCATCGAATTGGACAAACGGGATACAGATTTCCGGCAACCTGCCCTCTACCGTATTGCGGCCGACGGCAGGAAACTGGTGAAACAGCAGGCTGCCAAGGATTGGGGAGATTTTCAGCGTTACCATTATTTGCAGTTCGACTTTACGGAAATTACGGAAGAGGGACTTTATCAGGTGATGTACGGTGATGCGGCTTCTCCGGTGTTCCGTATTGCAAAGGATGTTTGGGATAAGGGAATCTGGCAGGCGGAGGTGGAATATTTCCTACCAGTACAGATGTGTCACATGCGTGTCAACGAGAAGTATCGTGTATGGCATGACTTCTGCCACCAGGACGATGCCCGAATGGCCCAAACGAATATCAATCACATTGACGGATATAGCCAGGGACCTTCTACTCTGTGCAAATATCAGCCGGGCGATCTTGTTCCGGGATTGAACGTAGGCGGTTGGCACGATGCAGGCGATTATGACCTGCGTGTGGAGTCGCAGGCAGGTGAAGCCTATATCCTCGCTATGGCTTGTGAGAATTTCGGCGCCTACTGGGACGAGACTTCCATTGATTTCGAAAAACGGATTGTAGAGATACACCAGCCTGACGGGAAAAACGACTTGTTACAGCAAGTGGAAAACGGGGCTTTGACCGTAGTAGCCGGTTGGAAGGCATTGGGACGCCTCTATAGAGGAATTTTGTGTCCTACTGTACGGCAATATGCACACTTGGGAGATGCTTCGGCCCATACTGATCATGTCAGTGGAACGGCTGATGACCGTTGGGTGTTTACGGAAGACAATCCGGGACGTGAGTTACAGGTGGCCGCTTGGCTGGCAGGTATTTCACGCGTGCTGAAGGGACATAATGATACTCTGGCGGCAGATTGTCTGGAAATAGCCCGTGAGCTGTTTAAGATTACCCGTTGTGATAACAATTGGATACTGACAACGAAAGTACATGCCGCCGTAGAGCTTTATCTGGCAACGAAGGAAGCCGGGTACCGCGATTTCGTTTTGCAGCAGCAGGATTTCATCTGCAAGAATATCCGTCAGACGGGCTGGTTCATCGGACGGTTCGACCAGGCTGTGGGCAATGTCCGTTTCAGCAAGGCTATTCGTAAGGCATTGCCGGAGTTACAGGCCATGTATCAGGAGTATAGCAGTAAAACCCCGTATGGAGTGCCACACGACAGAGGTAACCGTTCTTCCGGTTCATGGGAGCCTCAGCATTTGGGCTATAACTACTGTTATTTACATGCTGCTTATCCTGACTTATTTACACCGGACTACATTTTTAATGCCGTCCAGTATCTGCTGGGTATGCATCCGGGACGTAACCAGGCAGCTTTTGTAACGGGGGTTGGTGCCGAAACGATGAAGGCCGCCTATGGTGTCAATCGTGCTGATTGGTCTTATATTCCGGGTGGAGTTTCTCCGGGTACTAATCTGATTCGTCCCGATCTACCCGAACTGCTTCATTTTCCGTTCTTGTGGCAGGAAGGTGAGTATTGCCTGGGTGGACATGCTACGTGGTTTATGTATATGGTATTGGCGTCTAATAAAATATTGAATTGCAATGAATAGTAAAATAAAGGTAGATAAGTTTGTAATTGTAGTTTTTCTGCTCTGCATGGTTTGTAATATGACCATGCAGGCAAAAGCTTACGAGAGTTTCAAAGTATCCATTTATGTCCGTGCTTACGAGGTAGACAAGATGAAGGACATCCATTGGCTGGATTCTACCTGGAATGTGATTTCACAACAGTTGGAAGTGGACAAGATTTATCTGGAAACACACCGGGACTTGCTGGTCGTGGAGGATGCCACTCTGGAACAGGCAAAGAAATTCTTTCATGACCGGGGTATAGAGACAGCTGGAGGTATTACCTATACCATCAACGAGGCAAACAGTTTCGAGACATTCTGCTATTCCAATCCCGAACACCGCAAGATGGTGCAAAAGATTGCGGAACACACGGCGAAACACTTTGATGAGTTTATTCTGGATGATTTCTTCTTCACCAGCTGCAAGTCCGACATAGAAATAAAGGCAAAAGGAATGCAGAGCTGGACGGACTACCGCTTGAAGCTGATGACCGAGGCCGGTCGTGACCTCGTGCTGAAACCTGCCAAGAAAGTGAATCCTCAGGTAAAGGTGATTATCAAATATCCCAACTGGTATGATCACTTTCAAGGTTTGGGATTTAATTTGGAGGAAGGTCCCCAGCTCTTTGACGGTGTCTGGACCGGTACTGAAACAAGGGACCCGGCAGGTAATCAGCATTTGCAGAACTATCTGAGTTATAATATTATCCGTTATTTCGATAACCTGCGTCCGGGTTATAACGGTGGGGGATGGGTCGATGTAGGTGGACTGAACATGGGTATGGACCGGTATGCCGAACAGCTTCATTTGACCATGCTTGCCAAGGCTCCCGAGATTATTCTATTTGCCTATCACCAGCTTCTGGATGTGAAGTTGTCTCCTAAATACCGTACTCCCTGGCAGGGAATGGGTACCAGCTTTAACTATGATGAGGTGACTGCTCCCATCCGGTTGGAAGACGGCTCTTTGGTAGAACCTACCACGATGGCCCGTATAGCCGGTGTTGTGCTGAAACAGACGGATAAGTTGATTCATAAGCTGGGGAATCCGGTGGGTATAAAATCCTACAAGCCTTTTCATGCCGCCGGTGATGATTTCCTTCAGAACTATTTGGGCATGATAGGTTTGCCGATGGATATGCGTCCTGTTTTTCCGGAAGACCAGCAAGTGGTTCTGCTGACTGCACAAGCTGCACAGGATACGGAAATTATGGCTAAAATCAAGAGACAACTGCAAAGCGGGCGTGATGTGGTGGTTACGAGCAGTTTGCTGAAAGCCATTCCTGAGAAGCTTACAGAGGTAGCCGAGTTGCGTTGTACTGATTTGAAGGCTCTTGTCAATGATTTCGGCCGTTACGGGCAGTCCGGACGTGACCTGTTGATTCCGCAGGTGCAGTATTATACGAATGATGCTTGGGAGATGGTCAGTGCCGGTCGTCCGCTGACGGGTGGAGTTTCGGGCTATCCTATTCTGTTGAGAGCCCCGTATGCTACCGGTAATCTGTATGTTCTTACCATTCCCGACGATATGGGCAATCTGTATGATTTTCCGGCCAATGCCTTGAATGAAATTCGTCGCATTATGAGTAAGGACATAGGAGTCTGTCTGGAAGCTCCCTCCAAAGTAGGCCTGTTTGTATATGACAATAAAACGCTGGTGGTAGAGAACTTCAATGACGAACCGGTAGAGGTGCGTATCGTGACCGGTGATAAGGTGATGAAGCTGGAAAGCTTGGAGGATGGGACTGTTTTGAGTCCTCTTCCTGCCGGACCGGTGATACAGACCAGACGTCCGGTTACGCCTAAGAATTCTTTCCGTTTATTACTGTTGCCCCATTCATATAAGGCATTCCGATATAAATAATGGGTAAGAAGATTGCCGGGTGACTATTTGAAAGAGCAAGGAGGCTGGTTTACTGTAAAACCAACCTCCTTTGCTTATTCATGAGCATGCTTATGCTCTCCCAGTATCCTGTGTGGCAACGTTCCGTGCCCCAATAGCTCTATCGGGCAGTTGAAGTTCCGTTCCAGCCACTCCTCCGTGACACCGGTGTCGGGGTGGTAATCCAGCGTTTCGTTGACGCAAGCGATAGACTTGACTTGCTGCAATACCGTACCGATGTCATGGCTGACGAGGATGATGGCACATTCTTCATTGATTTCTGTCAGTAGTTCGTAGAGGCGGGCTTCAAAACGCTTGTCAATGTAGGTACTGGGCTCATCAAGAATCACGACCTGTGGGTCGGAGATGATGGCACGTCCCAGCAAGGCGCGTTGCAACTGTCCGCCGCTCAAGGCACCTATGGCGCGTTGTTCCATGCCTTCCAGTCCCATGCGGGCTATCACATGGCGGGCCTTTTCCCGGTGTCGGGTATTGAAGCGCGAAGCAAGTGGCTTTTGGCTGCTGAGGCCTGAAAGGATGACTTCTTCTACTGTAATGGGAAACTTCCGGTCGATGCTGCTGTACTGGGGCAGATACCCCATGGATAATCGAGTGTTGAGGGGTAGGCATTGAGAACCGGCTACTTCGGGTGACGGGGAATCGGTATGATAAAGTATCTCTCCGGCAGTGGGCTTCAGCAGTCCCAGGATGCACTTGATAAGTGTGGTCTTTCCTCCACCGTTGGGGCCGATGATACCCAGAAAATCACGTTCGTAGATAGTCAGGTTTATATCATGCAGTACGGTCCGGTTATCGTATCCGGCGCTGAGGTTCTTTATCTCTATAATGGGGGATGCAGGCATAGCTTCTTCTTCGTTAAATGGACAGAATCATCGTTTACTCTTTTACAAGCGCTCTGGCCGTATTCATCATCTCCTCCTCCCAGTCGTATGAGAGGGGATTGATAGCCACCACCCGGGTTCCGGTCTGCTGGGCGATAAGGTCGGCATTGCGGCGGTCGAATTCCGGCTGTACAAAGATGACGCGTACCTTCTCCTTCTTGCAGGAGTTTATCAGGTTCTTCAGATGGGTGGGAGAGGGTTCCTTTCCACCGGCTTCGATAGGAATCTGGTGCAGGTTGTAGTCGCGGGCAAAGTAGGAAAGTGCCGGATGATAAATCATGAAGGCACGGTCGGCATTCGGGCTGGAAAGCATCTGGCAGATGAGGCTGTCTGTATGCTCTATCCGCCGGATGAGTGCGTTGTAACGTTCCATGTAGGCGTTTTCATTGGCTTTGTCTATGGCGCAGAGTGCATTCAGAATGTTTCCGGCAATGATTTGGGCGTTGATGGTGGAATTCCAGATGTGGGGTTCCACACCACCGGCGTGCGTATGGCCTTCGTGTACATGCCCGTCTTTATGATGATGTGCATGGGTATCGTCCAGAATAAGTTCCACATTCTCGGACATATCGAAGAATTGCAGGTGGGGAGCATTGTCCGTCAGTTTTTCCGTCCATGTCTGCTCGAAACCGATGTAGCCGATGCGGAAATAGGCCTTGCTTTGGGCAAGGTCGACAAGCTGCTGGGGCGTGGGGTCGTAGGTTTCCGGACTTGAACCTTTGGGCACCATGCTGACGACGGTGAATTCATCGCCGGCAATGGCTTCGGTGAAATACCGCAGCGGCTCGATGGTGACGGTAATCACGGGTTTATCGTCATTCTTCTTGTTCTGTTGGCCTCCTTGCTTGCACGAGAAGAGCAAGGTGGCTATGAGGAGTAAAAAACAAAACTTTTTCATTTACAATTTACTATTTACAATTTACAATTTGGCTGCGCTGTGGCAGGGGGCATCAACTATTCATTATCAACTATTCCTTATCCATTTATCACTTCCTCTTTCCTTCCCCTCAGTATCTCCCGTTTCCCTCCGGGGGGACCTGGGAGACGCTCTACCTTGAATCCTACGGCTTGCAGCATGCGGCGTACTACTCCTTTGGCGCAGTAGGTGGTCAGCACGCCATCAGTGCTCATGGCGGCATGGATATTCCGGAAGACTTTTTCCTCCCACATTCCCGGTTGCTTTTCGGGTGCAAAAGCATCGAAGTAGACAACGTCGAACGGAGATTTATTAATCATTAACAAACTGTCGATGCTTATTGTTTCGATATCTGCCCGCACTTTTCTCAGTGTGAAATAAGGAGTTATGGCAACTTCTTCTTCCCACGCAGCCCGATGCAGTTCCTCGAACAGAGGATTGTCGCTATATTTTAGCGCATCCACCTCCGGCCATGCAAGCGGATAGAGTTCGATACCGGTATAGTGCACAGGTCTCTTTTCCTTTTCGGCAGTTTCCAGTGTAAGCAGGGCATTCAGCCCGGTGCCGAAACCGATTTCAAGGATATGCGGGCGGGCAGTAGCGGATGCTTTCAGTCCCATGTCGATGAAGATGTGCTGTGATTCTGTACGTGCCCCCTTTACCGAATGATAATGTTCATTCAGTTCCGGTACAAACAGTGTCGCACTTCCGTCTTCCGTCTTCTCTATGATTCGTTGCATCACTTCTGCTTTTGTTGAATGTTTTTATTTAGTTTAATTCTCTGTGATTCAGCGTGTTGTTGCGCCTATATATCCAGCGTGCTGCATCTATACATCCAGCACGTTGCATCTATACATCCAACGCGTTGTATCTATACATCTATTGCTCAAACTCACTACATGTCAATAATTCATCATCGAAATGGCTCCTTGCAGTGCCCACAGCATAGCTATGTAGCGCACCAGTTTCCCTGCAAACATGGACGTGGTGGTCAGCATCAGATTACTGCGCATGAAGCCCAGTGCAATGGCTATGGCCTCTCCCACAAAAGGCAGAAAGGCGAAGAAAGCCATCAGTGCCCCTTTCCCTTGGAGGAAATGCTGCATCCGTTCTATCTTTTCCCTTTTTACCTTGAAATATTTCTCAATCCAGTCTATACGTCCCAGACGTCCCATGTAGTAGCACGTCATGCCTCCCAGCGTATTTCCCAAGGTGGCGGAGAGTACGCACAGTGCCGGGCTCAGACCGACCTTGACCAGTGCTACCATCACTATCTCGGAACTGAACGGAATGATGCTTCCTGCCAATAGGGCAGAGATGAACAGACCGACATATCCCCAGTCAATTAGCAGCTGTACGAGTGTATCTACAAAAGCGTCCATATGTTGAATCCTAATAGAATGAATAATCCGATAAATGCACAAATGAAGAATATATTGGAACTGCGGCTATTTGTCAGTACAAACAAGTGTCCCGCCAGGATGCTGACACCGATGAGCAGGAAGGACATCAGGTGGACACTCAATACCGGTTGCAGTCCGATATAGACAAAGATGCAGAAATTCAGCAGGATGAGGAAGTGCAGATAGCTCCGGGTGCGTATCTTGTCTTCATAGCCGGCAATGAGACAGTGTGCCGCGCTGACGATGAACAGAACAAGGAGATACCCGAGGGTGGCGAGTTCCCACGGCTGATAGTCGAACCGGGTGGGAGCGAAGGTCACCAGCTCGCGGAAGGGCTGGCAGAAGAGTTCCATTTGCCCGTAGTAGAGGGCGTGTCCCACCAACAGCCAGTAGGGTACGCTCCATCCTACCAAGGAAGCGAAGAAACTTTTGGGTTGGAGAGACTGGAAGTTGTAGGCACCTATCCAGAAGATGGGGACAAACAGCATGAGCTGCGGAAAAAGCAGGCTGCCCAGTCCGATGAAGACAAAGGCGTGGAAGAGACTGCCTGTGGGCCGTGCCTGCTGGTAGCTCTTGAAGAGGAAAAACAGTGCCACCAGGAAGGAGGCGGCTGCCAAGTCTCCCGCATACAGCATGTGCAGGCTGGGGCAGACGGATATCAGCAGGAAGTAGACAGAAGTCTGTACCGATGCCCGCATCCGGATGATGGCGAACGTATTGTTGAGCTGTATTAGGAAGTACCCGATGACGGCATACAGAATAAAGCTGAAGAGACGGTTTGCCCAGGTGGGGATGCAGAAGTCGCAGAATGTTTCCCAAAGGGAATATCCGCTTTGCTGTGTCTCCGTCTCGGGCAACAGAACAGCGGTCAGTATCCAGCAGGATACTGAAATCAGGATAGCGGTGGGTAGTGTGAACCGCCCTGCCGTTATCCGGTTCTGGAATCTCTTCGTTCTCATTTATAAGTCAAATCCGATGTCGCGACGGAAATATTTCTTCTCGAAGTTTATCATGTCGGCCACGCGGTAGCTCTTCTGCAAGGCTTCTTCCTTTGTTTCACCATAGGAGCAGACGGCGATGACACGGCCACCGGCAGTTACGGTCTGTCCGTCTTTGGTGGCTGTTCCGGCATGGAAGAGGATGCTGTCTGTTTCGGCAGCCTTCTCGAATCCGGTCATCACCTTGCCCTTTTCGTAGGCTTCCGGATATCCTCCGCTCACCAGCATGACGCAAGCGGCTGTGCGTGGGTCGAATTCCAGTGTACGCTGGTCGAGGTCGCCCTGGGCAACGCCTTCGAGTAGGTCTACCAGGTCGCTCTTGATACGCAGCATTACACTTTCGGTTTCGGGGTCGCCCATGCGGACGTTGTATTCAATCACCATCGGTTCGCCCTTCACGTTGATAAGTCCCAGGAAGATGAAGCCTTGGTAGCCGATTTCTTCTTCCAGCAGACCGTTTACGGTAGGTTCGATGATGCGGGTACGTACTTTTTCCATAAATGTTTCGTCGGCAAAAGGTACGGGAGTAACGCTGCCCATACCGCCGGTGTTGAGGCCTTTGTCGCCTTCGCCGATACGCTTGTAATCTTTGGCTACGGGCAATACCTTATAGTGGCGGCCGTCTGTCATCACGAATACGGAACATTCGATGCCGCTGAGGAACTCTTCAATGACTACCGTGGCGCTGGCATCGCCGAACATGCCGTCCAGCATTTCCTTCAGCTCTTTCTGAGCTTCTTCCAGTGTGGGGAGAATCAGCACGCCCTTGCCTGCACACAGTCCGTCGGCCTTCAGTACGTAAGGCGCTTCGAGGGAAGCGAGGAAGTCGAGTCCCTCCTGCAAGTTGTCGGCGGTGATGCTCTTGTAGCGGGCAGTGGGGATGTTGTGGCGCATCATGAAGCCTTTGGCAAATTCCTTGCTACCTTCCAGTGTAGCACCTTTGGCGGTGGGGCCGATGATGTCGATATGGCAGGTGGCAGGGTCTTCCTTGAAGCTGTCGAAGATGCCTTGTACCAACGGGTCTTCGGGACCCACAACAATCATGTCGATTTCTTTCTCAAGGGCAAAGGCCTTGAGTGTGGGAAAGTCTGTCGCCTTCAGGTTCACATTCTCGCCTGCTTCGCTTGTACCTGCATTGCCGGGCGCAATATATAGTTTCTCTACTTTCGGGCTTTGGGCAATCTTCCATGCCAGAGCGTGTTCGCGGCCACCGGAGCCTAATAATAATACTTTCATGGGTTCATTTACAATTTACAATGTACAATTTGTCTGTGCTGTGGGGCATCAGGTAAGTTGTACAGATTGTTATACTTAATGATTTATTCTCTCTTTTATTCTCTTCTTTCTTCTACCATCTACTCCCTATTTGCACGCCCGCACTGCATAGCAAATTGTACATTGTATATGGTACATTGTACATTAAAGATATTCTTCAAAATATCTTGTTATCTTCTCGTGCAGATGCACACGGTCGCGTCCCAGGACGTTGTGCTTGTGCGTGGGATAGATAAACAAATCGGGATAGGTACGGGCATCCACGCACGCCTTCATGAATGAAAGGGTGTGCTGCGGCACGCAGGTGTCGTCGTGGTCGTCGTGTATGATGAGCAGATGTCCTTTCAAGTTACCGGCAAGGTTTTTCAGATTTGTCTGCTTGTAGCCTTCCGGGTTCGCTTGCGGAGTGTCCATATAGCGCTCACCGTACATTATCTCGTAGTATCCCCAGTCGATAACCGGTCCGCCGGCAACGCCTACCTTGAAAATTTCGGGATAGCGCAGCATCAGCGCCGTAGTCATGTGTCCTCCGAAGCTCCAGCCGTGCACGCCGATACGCTCTCCGTCCACATAAGGCTGGCTTTTCAGGAATTCTACGCCCTTCACCTGGTCTTTGCCCTCTTCGATGCCCAGCTGGCGGAAGGTGGCGTTTTCAAACTCCAGTCCACGGTTGCTGCTGCCACGGTTGTCGAGGCTGAACATGATGTAGCCTTTGTTTGCCATGTAGATGTCCCAGCCGCGGGCATCGTTCATCCAGCCGTTCGTTATCATCTGGGCGTGCGGGCCGCCGTATACGTAGACGATGGCGGGATACTTCTTTGCCGGGTCGAAGTCGGCAGGCTTTATCAGGCGGTAGTACAAGTCTGTCTTGCCGTCGGCGGCTTTGATGGTGCCTACTTCTATGCTGGGCATTTCAAAGCCTTCGTAGGGGTTCTTGGCTGTCAGCAGTGTGTGTTCCCGTTGTTTTTTCGGGTTGGTGGACATCAGTTTTATGATACGGGGGCAAGTGGGCGAAGAGGCATTGTCGATGAGGTAAGTTCCCATGAAACCGGAGATTTGTGCCGAGTGCATGCCGGTTGGGTCTCCTATCAAGCTGCGTTTGCCATTCTTCAGGTTGACAGCGTAAAGGTTGCTCTGCAAAGGAGAGATTTCCGTACTCTTGATGATGAGCTCTTTCGTGTTCCGGTTAAAACCTACGATGTCTTGTACAAGCCAGGGGCCGGAGGTGAGTTGCTTCAGCAGTTCCCCTTCCGTATTGTATAGGTACAGATGGTTGAAGCCGTCACGCTGGCTTTGATAGATGAACTTGTGGCTGTCCCATGGCAGGAATAGAATGGGAGATTGCGGCTCCACATATTTGGGATGTCTCTCTTCGATGAGCACTTGTTGCAGCTTTCCGCTTTCCGCATCGTACCGGCACAGTTTGGAGTGGTTTTGGTCTCGGTTTAGCTCTATCAGATAGAGGCTTTTACCATCCGGTGCCCAGGTGATGTTGGTGAAGTAGCGGTCTTTTGGGTCGCCCATGTCCAGGTAGATGGTCTTTTGAGTAGCCGGATTGTAGATACCTACCTTTACCTGATGGCTGAGCATGCCGGCCATGGGGTAGCGTATTTTATCCACCAGTGCTATTCTTGTCGTGATGTCAACCAATGGATAGGGGGTGACCATGCTTTCGTTCATTCGATAAAAGGCCAGCAGGTCCCCGGCAGGATTCCAGAAAGTGCCTTTTGAAATGCCGAATTCATTGCGGTGCACACTTTGTCCGCAGACGATACCTTCCGGTTCGTTGGTGACTTTCAGGGTTTGCCCGTCACCGGTCATCACATAGAGATTATTGCCGATAGTATAAGCCAAATGGCGGCTTACCTCGTTCCAATCCTCATTTGCGGCTTGGGCGGGGCAAGGCTGGCTCCAGATGACTTTTTTCTTCTTCCAGTCGACGAGGGCACGGTACTTGCCGGTGTTCAGCAGCAGGAGTGGGTCTATTTGGACTTGAATACCCAGATTGACGCCTCGGGGTACGTTGACAGCCTTTGCAGCATGAAAGTGACGCAGTTTTCCAAGTCCTTTTTCTTCCAGCAGCGCGTTGGCTTCTTCCAATGTGATGGCAGTGAATTTCTCTCCGGGCTTGGCACCTAATCCTTTGACAGCCCATGTACCTTCTATATTGTCGATGCCAAGTTCCAGACAAGCGGCATCGCCCCACCACTGGTACGATTTGTTTTCCGGTTTGTGGTAGGTCTCACCTCCGGGAATCAGATCTTCCAGGGTCGGCTTTTTCAGTTCTTGTGCCATAGCGTTTGTTGCAAGCAGAGCAGGTACTGTTATCAGCAGTGCAAGAATGCTCTTACTTATTTTCTTTGCATTCATTCTCCTTGTCATTGTTCGTGTTATTCTTCTTCCTTCTTTCCCGCCTCTCTTCTTTTGCTTTCCGGGTAAGACTCACCCGACCTTGTTCTGCGTTCTCCACCGAATTCACGTCTTTCCCTCGGTCTGAACTCCCGTTTTTCCCCGTCTTTGAACTCTCTTCTTTCACGCGGACGGAATTCGCGCTTTTCGCTGTCCTTGAATTCTCTTGGTCTGCGTTCACCGTTGAATTCGCGTCTTTCGCCACCGAATTCACGTCTCTCTCCGCTGAATCGGGGACGGAATTCGCGTCTTTCTCCGGGTTTGAACTCTTTCCTTTCTCCTGAAGCCGGACGAAATTCTTTGCGCTCCTTGCTCAACTCCTCGCCTTCGGCACGAAATTCCTTGTACTTTCCATCGAAGATTTCGTACTGGCGGAATTCGCATTCCAGCGCACCATTGAATAAAGGTATCTTGGAGGTGGCTTTTAGCCCGATTTGGTCGAAGCACTCTTCCCGGTAAGAAAGAATCCATGCGGTGTTGCCCGTAAAGGCATGTTTCAGACGCTCGCCAATCATGGAGTAAAGGCCCAGCAGGTCGTTGGTAGAGATACGCTCACCGTAGGGAGGATTGGTGATGATGATGGATTTCTCCGCAGGTTGCTCGAATTGCTGGAAAGGTTGCAGCTTCAATACCACGTCCTTGCTTACGCCGGCAGCCTTTATATTGTGTGTGGCAATTTCGTTTGCCTTCGGGCTGTTGTCGTAACCGTATATCTTATGCGTAAATTCACGTTCCTGGCTGTCGTCATTGTATATCGTGTCGAACAGCTCCTGGTCAAAATCCACCCACTTCTCGAAAGCGAACTCCTTGCGGAATACGCCCGGAGCGATGTTGCGTGCAATCAGCGCCGCTTCGATGGGAATGGTTCCCGAACCACACATCGGGTCTATCAGGTCACATTCGCCACGCCAGCCGGTCATCAATATCATGCCGGCGGCCAGCACCTCATTCAGCGGGGCCTCTACTGCTTCCTGGCGATAACCGCGGCGGTGCAGCGATTCGCCGCTGGAGTCGAGAGACAGCGTACATTTGGTTTCGGCAATGTGTATGTTCAGCAGCACGTCCGGTTTGTTGACACGCACGCCGGGACGTTCGCCGGTCTTCTCGCGGAAATAGTCCACGATGGCATCCTTCACCTTGTAGGAAACGAACTTGGAATGACGGAACTCTTCACTGAATACAACCGCGTCCACGGCAAAGGTCTTGTCCGTATCCAGATAGTCTTCCCATCGGATGGCTTTAATCTGTTCGTAAACCTCGTCGGCATCCTTGGCTGTGAAGTGTTTGATGGGTTTCAGTATCCGGATGGCTGTACGCAGGCAGAAGTTTGCCTTGTACATCATTTCCTTATCACCACTGAAAGATACCATGCGGCGGCCTATTTCTATTTCGTTGGCGCCCAGTGCAGTCAGCTCTTGTGCCAGTACCTCTTCCAGTCCTTGGAAGGTTTTGGCAATCATTTCAAAAGATTGTTCGCTCATCTATGCATTTACTTTATGTGAATCGGCAATCTGGGTAGTTGTCACTCGTTTCTCTCATTAGTGGCTGATAACCATTTAACTACTTGAACTGCTGATTTGAGTTATTTACGATTTTAATTGTTTATTGGTTGTTTGTGACTTACTTCTTGGCCTTTGTCTGTACAATCCTTGCTCCTGCGGGAACATCTTCTGTCACCCAGATATTGCCGCCTACGGTGGCTCCTTGTCCGATGGTGATGCGTCCCAATATGGTGGCGTTGGAATAGACTATCACATTGTCTTCCAGAATGGGATGGCGGGGAATACCCTTGATGGGCTTGCCGTCTTCGTCTAGCGGGAAGCTCTTGGCACCGAGGGTCACACCCTGGTACAGCTTCACGTTGTTGCCGATGATGCAGGTCTCGCCGATTACCACACCCGTACCGTGGTCGATGGTAAAATAACCACCTATTTCCGCTCCTGGATGGATATCGATTCCCGTTTCACTGTGCGCCATCTCGGTGATGATGCGGGGAATGAGGGGAACACCCAACTTGAGCAACTCGTGTGCGATGCGGTAGTTGCTGATGGCGCGGATGGCCGGATAGCAGCTGATGACTTCGCCGAACGACTGTGCGGCGGGGTCACCGTTGTAGGCGGCTTCCACATCTGTGGCGAGTGTACGTCTCATTGCCGGCAGGTTGCTGATGAACTTGGCAGCCAATAAGGCGGCTTCTTCCCGTTGGAGCTCGGTACAACAGTTGCATTCGCCGTCGCCTGCAAAGCAGAGGCCGGCAAGGATTTGCTCGGTCAGCAGGTCGAACAAGCGTTCGACATTGACACCGATATGGTAAGTCACCGTACGGCTGTTGACCGTAGAATTTCCGAAATATCCGGGGAAGATGATGGCTCGCGCCAGTTCGATGATGTCGCGCAGCACTTTTGCCGAAGGCAGCGGGTTGCCGTCCGTATGCTGGTGAAACAGTCCTTTGTATGATTCGCTTTCCGATAGCTCATCGACTGCTTGTGTCAAAATGTGGGTAAAGTTGAGTGGACTCATTATGATATCCTTAAGTTTAAAAGTGGCAACAAAGATAGGAAATACTCGTCAAATATCCTACATATCCCTCATTTATAGTACGTATTTACCATATTTGTGGTATTTTCTACGAACCAATTTTGCGCTACTTTTGTCTTGTAAGAAATAACATACCTCGTTCCACTCCGGATTGTTAGTCTTTTCCCTTAGGGGAATGAGGAATTTAAAAACAGTTGGATTATGAAGAAGATAGCAGAACGCCTTACCGACCTGGTAGGCAACACTCCCTTGCTGGAGTTGAATAATTATAACAAGAATAAGCGTCTGAAAGCCCGTGTTATCGCCAAATTGGAATATTTTAACCCCGCCGGCAGTGTGAAGGACCGCGTGGCGCTTGCCATGATAGAAGATGCCGAGGCAAAAGGACTGTTGAAGCCCGGTGCTACCATCATCGAACCTACCAGTGGGAATACGGGCGTAGGGCTGGCTTTTGTGGCCGCTGCCAAAGGTTACAAGTTGATACTGACGATGCCCGACACAATGAGCTTGGAACGCCGCAACCTTTTGAAAGCCCTCGGTGCGGAATTGGTACTGACTCCGGGTGCCGACGGTATGAAAGGCGCCATAGCCCGTGCCGAAGAACTGAAAGCCGCCAACCCCGGCTCGCTGATTCTACAGCAATTTGACAACCCTGCCAATCCGGCAATGCACGAGCGTACTACCGGACAAGAAATCTGGCGTGATACAGACGGCCGGGTGGATATTTTCGTGGCCGGTGTAGGTACGGGAGGCACAGTGAGTGGTGTGGGTGCAGCCTTGAAAGCCAATAACCCAAAGGTAAGGATTGTGGCTGTGGAGCCCGAAGATTCTCCCGTACTTTCCGGTGGGAAGCCCGGTCCCCATAAAATACAAGGTATCGGTGCCGGATTTGTGCCGAAGAACTATAACAGTGCCGTGATAGACGAAGTGCTGCTGGTATCCAATGATGACGCCATCCGTACGGGTCGCGAACTGGCGAAGTATGAGGGACTGCTGGTCGGCATCTCTTCGGGAGCTGCCGTTGCTGCAGCTACCCGCTTGGCACGGTTGCCCGAGAATGAAGGAAAGACGATTGTAGCGCTGCTGCCCGATACGGGAGAACGGTATCTTTCGACGCTGTTGTATGCATTTGAGGAATATCCGTTGTAAAAGTAAATATTTCTGCCGGTTATCCGCTCCATCAATGTGGAGCAGGTGACCGGCAGATGGTATTTATAGTTCGCTTGGTCTTAACCCGAATGACCGGCAGCTTATTTTCTCTACTTTTACTTCCCATATCTTGACATTGCGTACGGCGGGTTCAGCATATTTGCATTCATTTTCCGTATATTGCTTCATCAGCATGTCGAGTACGCGTCGCTTCTCTTCCATGTCTTCCACGAAGTGTACTTTCCCACGACAGATAACACTGCGCGACTTCATGCTGTAGCTGCATGCCACTTGCCGGTGCATATAAACCAGCTCGTGTCCTTCGCAGAAGGTGATGCAAACTTGCGGGTGCTTTGTTACCATCTCCACTTTACTGCCTTCCGGGCCGGAATGCAAGTATATTACCCCGTCTTGATAGGCAAAGTTCATGGGAACCGTATATGGGTTTCCTTCAAGGTCTGTGATGCCCACTATGCAGTATGGGCATTTACGGATAATTTCCTCAATCTGTGTAGGGTCTGTAATAGTAATTGTCTTCATGTGCAAAGCCTCACCCCCGGCCCCTCTCCGAAAGAGAGGGGAGTGGGGAAGTGGGGATATTTAATATTGTAGGGTTATTCTTTATTTCACTTCACTCAAGTTTCGCAAGTTTTCAATTCATTGCTCTCCTCTCCCCTCTCTTTCGGAGAGGGGTCGGGGGTGAGGTTACACCAGTGCAAAGTCCAGCTGCTTCTTTTCCAAGTTAGCGCGTGCCACCTTAATGGTAATGGCATCTCCCAGACTATAAATTTTATTTTTGCGGCGTCCGCGCAGGCAGTAGTTCTTTTCGTCGAATTCGTAATAGTCATCGTCGAGGTCGCGGATAGGAATCATGCCTTCGCACTTGTTCTCATTCAGCTCCACGTAGAGTCCCCATTCCGTTACGCCGGAGATGACGCCGTCGAAGGTCTGTCCCAGGCGTTCGGTCATGAATTCTACTTGCTTGTACTTGATGGAGGCGCGTTCCGCGTTGGAGGCTATCTGCTCCATGCTGCTGCTGTGTTCACAGAGGGCTTCGTATTTCTGTTCGGACACGGTGCGGCCTCCCTGGTCCAAGTACTTGGTGAGCAGACGGTGTACCATCATATCCGGATAGCGGCGGATGGGCGAGGTGAAATGGGTATAGTAATCGAAAGCCAAACCATAGTGCCCCACGTTATGCACGGAGTAGCGTGCCTTCTGCATGGCGCGGATGGAGACGGTTTCAATCAAGTTCTCCTCCTTCTTGCCCTGGATGTCGTCCAGCAGGTGGTTGATGGACTTGGAGATGTCGGTCTTTGTACCGCTGGTACGCAGCTTGTAGCCGAAACGGGCGATGAACTGTGCCAGGTTGTCCAGCTTCTCCGGGTCGGGGAGGTCGTGAATACGGTATGGCAACACTTTGGCTTTCTTGCCTTTGGGCACGCGGCCTATCTTTTCGGCTACGGTGCGGTTGGCAAGCAGCATGAACTCCTCTATCAGCTTGTTGGCATCTTTCGACTCCTTGAAGTAGACGCTGACGGGTTTGCCCTTCTCGTCAATTTCGAACTTCACTTCGTAGCGGTCGAAGTTGATGGCTCCTGCCTTAAAGCGGTTCTCACGCAGTATTTTGGCAAGCTTATCCAGTTGGAGCACCTCTTCCTGGAAGTCTCCTTTGCCGGTTTCTATAATCTCCTGGGCTTCTTCGTAGGTGAAGCGGCGGTCGCTCTTGATGACGGTATGTACCACGCGTGAGTTCTTCACTTCGCCTTTTTCCGTCATTTCAAAGATGACGGAGTAGGCAAGCTTCTCTTCGTCGGGGCGGAGTGAACAGATGAAATTACACAACCGTTCGGGGAGCATTGGGATGGTGCGGTCTACGAGGTAGACGGATGTGGCACGCTTCTCGGCTTCCTTGTCTATGATGCCGCCCTCTTTCACGTAGTGGGTCACGTCGGCAATGTGTACGCCTACTTCCCAAAGTCCCCCTTTCAGTTTGCGGATGGAGAGGGCGTCGTCGAAGTCCTTGGCATCCTTGGGGTCGATGGTGAAGGTGGTCACACCCCGGAAGTCCTCACGTCGGGCTATTTCCTCGGCGGAGATTTCGGCGGGTATCTTGTCGGCAGCTTTCTCTACGGCAGCGGGGTAGACATAGGGCAGGCCGAATTCCGCCAGGATGGCGTGCATCTCGGTGGTATTGTCTCCTGCGCGCCCCAGGATGTCGATTACCTGGCCGATGGGGTTCTTGGCTTTGTCGGGCCATTCCACCACCTTTACGATGGCTTTGTCGCCCGTCTTGCCGCCTTTCAACTTTTCTTTGGGGATGAAGATGTCGTTGGCAAGCGTACGGTTTTCCGTTACAAGGAAAGCGTATGACTTGGCAACTTCCAGGGTACCCACGAAGGTGTCGTTGGCACGTTCCAGTATCTCGATGACTTCTCCTTCGGCTTCGCGTCCGCGACGCTTGGCATAGAAGGCGATACGCACTTTATCATTGTTCATGGCGTGTGCCGAGTTGCGTTCGGCCACGAATATCGGTTCGCCTCCACCTTCCGGTATAAAGGAATTCTTGCCGTTGCTCTTGCGCTGGAAGGTTCCGGTCATTTCCACGCCGTGGTTGTTCAGCTTGTATTTGTGCTTGTCCACTTCTGTGATGTAGTCGTCCATCGACAGTTCGGACAAGATGTCCATGCACAGCATCTTCAGCGGATGTGTGGTGAGGTGGAGTTGTTCAAAGATGTATTTCAGGGATAATACTTCGTCTTGCTTTGTGTGGAAGAATTCCAGCAGTACTTTGACGAGCTCTTTCTTCTTCATGCGTTTGCCGGCTTTCTTTTCTTTCTTTTTGGCCATAATGTTATGATGTATTTTATGTATAAATAGAGATTCTGTGTCAATCTGTGTAATCTGTGGTGATTACCTCTTGCAAAGTAAACAAATAAATATGTTCCTTCGTTCACTCAGACTTCAAAATATTATCATTCTATTGAAAATAATGAAGGAACGACAGATTGTAATGGATTTATGTACTATATTTGCACACAAAGTGAAGATAGGCTGTACCTTAGACGAAAAGCAGATGGAAATGCAAACTCTGAACAAAAAAGTAGATGCCACACGGGAAAAAGACATTTACCGGGTGACGGTTGTGGGAAGTGTGGTAAACTTTCTCTTGCTTGTCTTCAAATTCTTTGCAGGTATTGTAGGTCACAGTGCCGCCATGCTGGCGGATGCGGTACATTCTTTGTCGGATTTCATTACAGATATTATTGTCATTGTTTTTGTGCGCATTTCGGCAAAGCCCGAAGATGAAGGACACGATTACGGTCATGGCAAGTACGAGACGCTGGCAACTGCCATTATCGGTATTTTTCTGTTGTTTGTGGGATTCGGCATTTTCTGGAACGGGGCTTCCTCCATTTACCGCTTCCTGCAAGGCGGCTCTCTGCAGGAACCCGGTATACTGGCACTGGTGGCTGCATTGGTATCCATCGTTTTCAAGGAAGTGCTTTATCAATATACCGTATTCAAGGGCAGGAAGTTGAATTCGCAGGCGGTTGTTGCCAATGCCTGGCATCACCGGAGTGACGCGTTTTCGTCCATAGGCACGGCAGCGGGTATAGGTGGCGCCATTCTTTTGGGTGACCATTGGCGGGTGTTGGACCCGGTGGCAGCAGTTATTGTCAGCTTCTTCATTATGAAGGTGGCCGTGCAGTTGTTGATACCGTGTGTGGACGAACTGTTGGAGAAATCGTTGCCCGTCGAGGTGGAGGATGAGATACTGAAGACGATTCTTTCTTTTCCCGGTATCAGCTCGCCGCATCACCTTCGTACGCGCCGCATCGGCAGTTATTGTGCCATCGAGGTGCATGTGCGTATGGATGGCAGCATCTCGCTGGAGGAAGCTCACGAGACGGCAACGGCGGTGGAGAACAAGCTGAAAAGGCAGTTCGGCAAAGGAACACTGGTCAGCATCCATGTGGAGCCGGTGAAGAAGAGTAACGAGGCGACAGAGTAACACAAGGAGCGTCAAGGTGACGGACCGGATGAAAAGTAATTAGTAATTTGTAACAGAAGAAGTGGAATCGATTTTAATTACAGGAGCAAGCGGATTTATCGGAAGTTTCATCGTGGAGGAGGCGTTGAAGCGCAAGTTCGGTGTGTGGGCGGGTGTACGTTCGTCCAGCAGCCGCGAGTATCTGCGTGACCGCAAGATACATTTCCTCGAACTGGACTTTGCGCACCCCAATGAACTGAGGGCACAACTCTCGGGACATAAAGGGACCTACAATAAATTTGATTATATTGTCCATTGTGCCGGTGTGACGAAGTGTGTGGACAAGAACGAATTCGATTTGGTGAATTATCTGCAGACCAAATACTTCATCGATACGCTGAGGGAGCTGAACATGATTCCCAAGCAGTTTATCTTCATCAGTACGCTGAGTGTGTTCGGCCCGGTACGCGAGAGGACCTACGACCCGATTATGGAGAGTGACCCCCCTTCACCCAATACCGCCTACGGACTCAGTAAACTGAAAACAGAACTTTATTTGCAGAGTATTCCGGGTTTCCCCTACGTCATCTACCGGCCGACGGGTGTATACGGGCCGCGTGAGAAGGATTATTATCTTATGGCAAAGTCCATCCGGCAGCATACGGACTTTTCTGTAGGCTTCTGCCGCCAGGACTTGACGTTTGTATATGTAAAGGATATCGTGCAGGCCGTCTTCCTCGGGATAGAGAAGCAGGTGTCCCGCCGCGCCTATTTCCTGGCTGACGGGAAGGTGTATAGCAGCCGTGCTTTTTCCGATTTGATAAGGAAAGAATTGGGCAATCCGTTTGTTATTCGCCTGAGATGTCCGTTAATTGTATTGAAAGTCGTATCTTTGCTCGCTGAATTTTGGGCGAAGCGGCAGAACAAGACCAGTACGCTCAATTCGGACAAGTATAGAATAATGAAACAACGCAACTGGCAGTGTGACATCACACCGGCCGTCGAGGAACTGGGCTTCAGTCCTGAGTACGACCTGGAACGGGGTGTAAAGGAAACCATTGCCTGGTATAAGGATAAGGGATGGCTTTAGATTTATTTAAAAGGGTAGAAACCCGTAAGGGGCTTTTTGCGGTAGAGAAGATTACGCTGATATACAATTTGCTGACTTCCATTCTCATTCTGTTTCTTTTTCAGGAAATGGATCATCCGGTGCAGATGCTTGCAGACCGTGTTGTCATTGCGGGTATGACGTTCCTGCTGATGTATCTTTACCGGCTGGCACCCTGCAAGTTCTCTGCCTTTGTGCGCATAGCCATCCAGATGTCACTGCTTTCCTATTGGTATCCCGACACCTTTGAGTTCAACCGGATATTCCCCAATCTCGACCACGTGTTCGCGTCGGTGGAGCAGTGGATGTTTGGCGGACAGCCTGCTGTGTGGTTCTGTGAAAGGTTTCCGCAGATGTGGGTGAGCGAGCCGTTTAATATGGGGTACTTCTTCTATTATCCGATGATTCTGCTGGTGGTGGTGTGGTATTTCCTTTATCGTTTCGACCTTTTCGAGAAGGTTTCGTTCGTCATCGTCACCGCTTTCTTCATCTATTACCTTATTTATATCTTCGTCCCCGTTGCCGGGCCGCAGTTCTACTTCCCCGCCATTGGAAGCGACCATGTGGCGCAAGGTATCTTCCCGTCCATCGGTGACTATTTCCATCACCATCAGGAACTTCTTCCCGGTCCGGGCTATGAGCACGGCTTCTTCTACAACCTGGTGGAGAGTTCCCAGCAGGTGGGTGAGCGCCCCACGGCTGCTTTTCCCAGTTCGCACGTCGGAATGTCTACGGTACTGATGATTATGGCATGGCGTGGCAGCAAGCGTCTGTTTGCCTGCTTGTTTCCTTTCTATCTGCTGTTGTGCGGGGCTACGGTCTATATCCAGGCACATTACCTGATAGACTCTATCGTGGGTTTCGTATCGGCTTTCGGCATTTATATCCTGGCCACGTGGATGTTCAAGCGATGGTTTGCGCAGCCGATGTTCCGCTAGTCGGGCACGGTGATTATCTTTCCACTGTCTGTGGGCAATACCAATGTACGCGGATAAACTTCTGCCGGAAGTGAATGCTGGAAGTTTACGATGAGCTGTTTGAGCAGTTTTTTCTTTTTCATAAAGACATATTTATGGGATTCTTTCTTTCTTGGGAAGACGAATATAGGGACTTGTTTCTTTCTGCCAAAGAAACAATGTTTTTTTTCTTGCCTCCTTGTTGGCAAGGTTTTGCCTTCCCATTGGCAAGGCTTTGCCACCGCGTTGGCAAAACTTTGCCATAGGCATGGCAAAAGTTTGCCAAGGGCAAGGCAAGTGGTTGGCAAAATTTCTTGCTGACAGACAGTGAGTTATGCGGATGGCAACAAAGCGTGTCATCTGCGTCTGAATAGCCCCCCTCTCAGAAGCTATTCAAGAAGGGGCGTGAGGATGATTGCTCAAATGTCGGACTCGATGGTAAAAATCGTATGCGGTTTTCTCCTATGGCAGCAACGGTTCTATCTCTTCGAAGATGCGGTACAGTTCCTCCTTCGTCTCTGCCCGCAGCATGGCTATCCGGGTGTCGCGGAAATTGGGAATCCCTTTGAAGAGCGGGCTTGCTGCCAGGTGGCGGCGCACGTGCAGTATGCCCCGTCGTTCATCCAGCAGGTTGACGCTGTCTTCCACTTCCTGGCGGAGTACGTTCAGCCGCCATTCAGAACTCAGCGGAGGGAGTTCTTCGCCCGTCTCCAAATAATGCTTCACTTCTTTAAAAAACCACGGGCGGCCGAAGCTGGCACGGCCTATCATGATGGCGTCCACACCGTAGAGGTCGAAGCATTCTTTGGCCCGTTGGGGAGTGGTGATATCACCGTTGCCGATGATGGGAATGTGCATGCGTGGGTTCTTTTTCACCTCGCCGATAAGTGTCCAGTCCGCCTCGCCGGTATACATCTGGGCGCGGGTACGGCCGTGGATGGTGAGGGCGGCAATGCCGCAGTCCTGCAACTGCTCGGCAAGGTCTACGATGATTTTACTGTTGGCATCCCAGCCCAGGCGGGTCTTCACGGTGACGGGAATCTTCACGGCATCTACCACGGCACGAGTGATTTCCAGCATCAGCGGAATGTTCTGTAGCATACCGGCACCGGCACCCTTGCCGGCAACGCGCTTCACGGGGCAGCCGAAGTTGATGTCCAGCGTGTCCGGATGTGCCTGCTCCACAATGCGGGCGGCTTCTACCATGGTGGCGGTGTCCCGTCCGTATATCTGTATGGCTACGGGCCGCTCTTCATCGCTGATGTTCAGTTTCTGCTGGGTCTTGCCTACGGAGCGTATCAAGGCATCGGCAGAAACGAACTCGGTATATACCATGTCTGCTCCGAAGTGCTTGCACATCAGGCGGAAAGCAGGGTCGGTGACGTCCTCCATCGGGGCGAGGAATACGGGGCGTGGGCCCAGGTCTATATCTTTAATCTTCATAATCTAAGCGGATTTGTCCGCAAAAGTACAGAAAAAAGCCTACCTTTGCATACTCTAATTCAAAAAGAAATGATGAAACACTCAATCAGTGACTTCGAAATCATGGCACCGGTAGGCTCGCGCGAATCTCTCGCAGCAGCCATACAAGCAGGTGCCGACTCCATCTATTTCGGTATCGAGAACCTGAACATGCGTGCCCGTTCGGCAAATACCTTCACTATCGACGATTTGCGGGAAATAGCCCGGACGTGCGACGAACATGGCATGAAGAGCTACCTCACCGTCAATACCATTATATACGACCATGACATTCCGCTGATGCGTACCATTGTAGATGCGGCAAAGGCGGCAGGCATCTCGGCAGTCATTGCCGCTGATGTGGCAGTGATGAGTTATGCCCGGCAGATAGGGCAGGAGGTACACCTCAGCACACAGCTCAACATCAGCAACGTGGAAGCCCTGCGCTTCTATGCGCAGTTTGCCGATGTGGTGGTGCTGGCGCGTGAGTTGAATCTGGAGCAAGTGGCAGAAATCTACCGCCATATCCGTGAGGAGAATATCTGTGGACCCAGCGGAGAGCAGATACGTATAGAGATGTTCTGCCACGGTGCCCTTTGCATGGCAGTCAGCGGAAAGTGTTATCTCTCATTGCATGAGATGAACCACTCTGCCAACCGTGGTGCTTGCATGCAGGTATGCCGCCGTAGTTATACGGTGCGCGACAAGGAGACGGATGTGGAATTGGAGGTGGACAACCAATACATCATGTCCCCCAAAGACTTAAAAACTATCCACTTCATGAACAAGATGCTGGATGCAGGTGTTCGTGTTTTCAAAATAGAAGGACGTGCCCGCGGACCCGAGTACGTGCGCACGGTAGTGGAGTGTTACAAAGAAGCCATCCGTTCCTATCTGGACGATACATTCACCGATGAGAAAATTGCCCGGTGGGACGAACGTTTGAAGACGGTCTTCAATCGTGGTTTCTGGGACGGCTACTACCTGGGACAACGCTTGGGCGAATGGACCAAGAACTACGGCTCTGCCGCTACGGAACGTAAAATCTATGTGGGTAAGGGCATCCGCTACTTCTCAAACATCGGTGTGGCAGAGTTCCTGGTAGAAGCAGCCGAAGTGAGCGTAGGCGACAAGTTGCTGATTACGGGTCCCACAACGGGTGCCGAATTCGTCACTTTGGACGAGGCACGCGTCGATTTGAAACCCGTGCAGACTGTAAAGAAAGGCCAGCATTTCTCGATGAAATCGGTGAAAATACGTCCCAGTGACAAACTCTACAAGCTGGTCAGCGTAGAGGAACTGAAGAAGTTCAAAGGCTTGGATGTGGAGAAACAACGTGGCTAAGTATCAAATAGTAAATAGTCCAATAGTAAATATGAATTATATCTATGAACTTCCCATGAAGGTGCGCGACTATGAATGCGACCTGCAAGGCATCGTCAATAATGCCAATTATCAGCATTATCTGGAGCATACGCGCCATGAGTTTCTGTTGAGTGCCGGCGTCAGCTTTGCCGGACTGCACGAGCAGGGGGTAGACCCGGTAGTGGCACGTATCAATATGGCTTTCAAGACTCCCCTGAGGAGTGGTGACGAGTTTGTCTCCAAACTCTACATGAAGAAGGAGGGTATCAAGTACGTCTTTTACCAAGATATCTTCCGTGCTTCCGACGGCAAAGTCTGTCTCAAAGGCATAGTTGAAACCGTATGTGTGGTGAACGGACGGTTAAGCGATAGCGAACTGTTCGACCGTCTCTTTGCCCCTTATCTCAATCCGTGTGAATCTGTGTAATCTGTGGTGGAATGAACAGTGACGAACGGATTTGCAGCATAGCTCTCACACTTTGCCCCGGTATAGGACATATCGGGGCAAAGCGTTTAATAGAGGGTATGGGCAGTGCTGCCGAAGTATTCAGTCGGCGGAAGGAGCTCCCCGAAATCATGCCCGGTGTGAATCCGGGGGTAGTGACGGCTCTTGATTGTCCCGCTGCCTTTCTGCGTGCCGAGCAGGAGATGGAGTTTGTAGAGAAGAATCGTCTTTCCTGCCTGACGTTGAAGGATGAGGCTTACCCTTCCCGCTTGCGCGAATGTGAGGATGCGCCGATTGTACTTTTCTTTAAAGGAAACACCGATTTCAACCGCCTGCATGTCATCGATATGGTAGGTACACGCCGTGCCACCGATTACGGCAAGCAATTCTGTGCCGACTTCCTGCGCGATTTGGCCGTTCTTTGTCCCGATGTGCTGGTAGTAAGCGGACTGGCTTACGGGATAGATATCCATGCCCATCGGGCCGCTTTGGCAAATCATCTCCCTACCGTTGCTGTCCTTGCTCACGGACTGGACCGCATCTATCCGTATGTCCACCGGAAAACAGCCATCGACATGCTGGCACAAGGCGGACTGCTGACCGAATTCCTTACCGGGACGAATCCGGACAAGCATAATTTCGTCAGCCGCAACCGTATTGTGGCGGGTATGAGTGATGCTACCATTGTGGTGGAGTCTGCCGCAAAGGGAGGTTCCCTTATCACTGCAGAGTTGGCGGAGGGATACCATCGTGACTGCTTTGCCGTTCCGGGGCGTGTTACGGACGAATCTTCCATCGGTTGTAACCGGTTGATACGCGACAACAAGGCCGCCCTTATCCAGAGTGCGGAAGAGTTTGTGCAGATTATGGGCTGGGCCGTAGCGGAGCAGCCTGCCCGGACAGAAGGTATTCAGCGTAATCTCTTTCCGGAACTGACAGAAGAGGAGGAGCTTGTTATGCGCATCCTTATGCGGCAGGGAGACCTCCATATCAATGCGATGGTGGTGGAAGCGGACATACCCGTCAACCGGATGAGTGCCTTGCTTTTTGAATTGGAGATGAAGGGAGTGGTCAAGGCAATGGTGGGTGGTGTCTATCACTTGCTGACTTGAGCGCGGCAGGTCTCTTGCCTTATATGGACGGTTTCCCGTATTTCATGATGAACTTTTCCGGGTGGTCCGTCGCTATGATGTCTACCCCCAGGTCGACTGCCTTCTGGTTCTCTTCCGTCTTGTCGTCCAGCCCCAGGACGAGTGCCAGTACCTGCAGGTTGTGCTCACGGCATTTCTTTACGAATTGTGGGGTAAGGGAGTCAATCCAGACGACAGCGATGTCGGGATGCAGTTCCTTTACGACATGCTCTATGTCCTTTTCACTTTTGATGTAGGCTTGCAGGGTTCTTACCTCGGGTGCCATCTTTCTGAAGCATTTGGCATGATACTCCTTGCTGAAGGTGAAGTTGCAGTTTTCCAGCATGCCTTCGTCCTTTATCAAGTTCAGTAATTGGTGCAGACCGCCGTTGCGGTAGTCGATGGTGATTCTTAAACCGTGCTCTTTGGCCTTGCGTAGCAGGTCGGTAAGGCGTAGTACCCGTTGTCCGGCAAATCGGGGCGCAAACCAAGAGCCGGCATCCAGTGTGTCGATGTCGGTGGACAGCCATTGGGAGATGGCGCCGGTACCGTTGGTGGTACGGTCGAGGGTGGAATCGTGCAGTACGTAGAAGACACTGTCCTTACTGATGCAGACATCGCATTCTATATTGCCTACACCGTATTTGATGCACGAATCTACGGATGCCATTGTGTTTTCGGGAGCGATGGTGGCCGCACCACGGTGTGCGCTGGTTAGGGGTATCTTGGTGGTGGCAGGCCGTTGGGAACATCCTGCGGTAAGTAGGATTATGGAAAGCAATGTGAGTACCGGTTTTTTCATAATGGGCTCAAGTAGTGATGTTTTCTTCTTTAACAGTTATAAAAGCCATCGAAGATAGCTATTTTTTGTCATTCGGAGAAACGTATGGGCATAAAAAAAGGAGTACCGCTGTACTCCAACCTTTGTTAACCTTAAATCTAATACTATGAAAAAAATCACATTACAAATGTAAGGTTCCCGTTGTTATCTTCCAAATTTCAGAATGTTCCTGCTACTTCTTTTGTATTTCTTTCACTGAATTTTACTGTTTTCGCACACGGATTGACTTTTTGAGAGAGAAGAATCTATTCACAGCGTCCCGGATAAGGCAGAAGTTGCAAATCTGTTTCAATCGTTTCACAGAACCTTTCAGCCTTTGAAAAGAGTGATGGAAAGTGATTTTTATTCGGTAATTATCTTCTACTTTTGTTTGTATACAACGCGAAATTATGGGAAAACGCATTTTTATATATGTCTTTTGGCTACTCCTTTTTTGCATGATGTCGGGGCAGGTAATAGGGCAGAATAAGTCGGTAGAATCCCATAGCCATACTTGTAAAACGGTGCTGGCGTTAAAAAATAATTTGCTTTACGACCTGGCCTTGGCTCCGAACATAGAAGTGGAGCTGCCATTGGGAAAGAGGTGGTCTTTGAATGTTGAGTACAAATGCCCTTGGTGGTCTGACAGCGGATGTAATTTCTGCTATCAGCTCCTTTCGGGAGGGACAGAGGCGCGTTACTGGTTGGGAAACCGCCATACGCGCGGAAGATTGTCCGGACACTTCCTGGGAGCATATGCCGAAGGAGGTACCTATGATTTTCAGTTGAAAAAGGAGAAGGGATACCGGGGGAAGTATTACGCAGCTGCAGGAATAACTTATGGATACGTGCGTCCACTGGCTCGGCATCTGGCGATTGAATTCAGTGTGGGCATTGGATACTTGGATACGGAGTACAGGAAATATACTTCTTATGGAAATGACTTGGTTTGGGTCAGCAGTGGAAAGTATCACTTTATCGGGCCGACAAAAGCAAAAATTTCTTTGGTGTGGCTTCTAACGTCGGGGAGATGAGTGGTATGAAAGATGCACGGCATATGATTCTCTGGCTGTTCTTCGGGCTGTTGCCAATGCTGGGAAGCTGTGACTTCCGCGATATGCTGGATGATTATCCCGTTAGCGGAGTACAGATTAAACTGGATTGGAAAGGGGTGACGGATAAGCTGCCGCAGACCATGCGGATTATCTTCTATCCGAAAGATACTCAAGGGAGAAAGGTTGAAAGTTATCTGCCTGCCGGAGGGGGTGAGGTGAAGGTACCGCCGGGGAAGTATGCGGTGGTGGCCTATAACTTCAATACGGAGAGTATACAGATACGGGGCGACGAGAGTTATGAGACGATTGAGGCTTTTACGGGACACTGTACGGGGCTGGATGTACACGAAGATATGGTTTGGTCGCCCGACCCTTTGTATGTGGTGGCTTTGGACGAGGTGGAAATAAGGCAGAGTGATGTGGCGCTTCCGTTGAACTGGAAGCCGGAAGCGGTAGTGGACCATTATTCCTTTGATATAAAGGTGGAAGGATGGGATAGAATATCGAGCATCATCTGCCATGTGGACGGCTTGAACGGAAGTTACTTTATAGGCAACCGTGCTTGCCATTTGAGCGAGGTACCTATATGTGTGGATACAAAGCGTGAAAACGGGCTTTTATGGGGGCATTTCTCCAGTTTTGTATTACTGAAAGATACCAAGACCCGTGCGGATAGTCCTATGTTGCTGACACTGAGGATTGTGAAACGAGATAAAACGGTTCAAGAGGTGAAGGTGGATATCACGGAAGTGATTGAAACAGCTCCTCCCTCGGGAGGAGGCGAAGAAGAACCTGATGTGGGCGTTCCTGGGTCGGAAATCCATATCGAGGTTCCCGTACCGGAGGACAAGGTTGTGGTGGATGATTTGGAACCGGGAACCGATGAAGGAGATGGAGGGATTGGTGGCGATGTGGACGATTGGGATGATGAGACGGATGTGGAGCTACCGGTGAATTGATAGCAAACAGACAAATAAATATATTAACTTTAATAACAGACAATTATGAAGAAGGTTTTATTTTTGGCTTTGGCTGCAGCAGCAGTAATGAGTTGCTCGGAAAGTGAGGAGATAGAGAATGCCGGACAAAAGGCGGAGATTAAATTGGGAACAGTAGTGGGTAACACTACGAGAGCCACAGTGACTGATTTGCCGGAATTGCAGAAGGTAGGGTTCACTGTGTATGCTTATAATACGGGAGCAACAACAATGGCCTCCGTTGCGACTTTTGATGCGATGAAGGAATTCATGGCAGCTGTTAAGGTAACTTATAGTGCTCCCGACTGGAGTTTGACTGGGGGAACATATTATTGGCCAATGACGGATAACTTGCAGTTCTTTGCTTACGGGAATCCGGGTACCGGGGCCTTGACGTACAATCAACCGGCTGCTGGTGCTATATATCCTTCCATTACTTATACGGTAGCGGATGTAGCTGCCCAAACGGACTTGGTAGCCGCGAAAGCGACGGATGCAACCAAGGCATCAAATGCCAGTGGGGTATCTTTGAAATTCGGCCATATACTGACCCAAATAAATTTCACTGTCAAGGCAGCCGACGCTTTGACTTATAAACTGAAAACACTTACAATATCCGGTGTGCACAATAAAGGAACTTATGGTTTTGATGATTCAACATGGAAGTCACAGGAAGGAACAGCCACTTATGCACATACGATTGACGATGGTGCATTGGAAGTGAATACAACGGGTGTGGAAGTGAATACAGCCTGGATGTTGATGCCCCAGACGTTGGATACGAATGCCAAAATCAATGTTGTCTATGACATCTATGAGAAAGACGTTCTTCTTGATACTGTAACTTCCGCCATTGACTTGAATGATACACAAGCCTGGGGTGAAGGCAAAAAGATACGTTATACGCTGACGCTGGCCAATAAGGCGGCAAAAGTAACCTTTGTACCTGAAGTTGGTCCATGGAGTACGGCTGATGATACGAACGTGGAAAAATAAAACGGCACTGTCCGCAATAAAAAACTGAATTACTTCTATTTTATTCATTCCCCGAAACTTCTTTATGAAAGTTTTCGGGGAATGTTTCTTTTATGAGTATTATTTATCTATTTTTGTCACTGCAACAAACAAACAAATCTACTTGCCGATGCCCAACTCTTCTGCTTGCAGAGGTAAAAAACAATGCGCTCAATGTCCCAAGGCTGTGGACAATGCAATAATATATGCTTCCCACCTCAGAGGATTCCATCTGCCGGCGCGAAAGTGTGAGGAAAATATTATAATTTTCCTGCTGAAAGGAGAAGTGCTTGTCAACAGTAAGGAGTATGCGGGAACTGTGTTGCATGCAGGTGAGTTCATCCTTCAAGCTATTGGTTCCAAGTACGAAATACTTGCCATGACGGATGTGGAATGCGTTTGTTACCGGTTCAGTAAGCCTGATTTCTTCTGTGAGGACCGGTATAACCATATTATGAAAGAGGTTACCCCTCCATTGATATTCTATCCTTTGACCATTACTCCCGAGTTGCAGCTCTTTCTGGAAAGTTCCAAGGCCTATTTGTCCGAGGAGAAGATTTGCCGGGAAATGCTTTGTTTCAAACGGAAAGAACTTGCTTTCATTCTTGGAAATTACTACTCCGACTATGAGCTTTCCATGCTGATACATCCTCTTGCCCAGTATACTAATTCCTTCCACTACTTTGTCTTGCAGAATCATGCCAAAGTCAAGACGGTAGAGGAACTTGCCCAGTTGGGAGGATATACAGTAGCTACTTTCCGGCGTATATTCAATTCTGTTTTTCATCAACCGGTGTACGAGTGGATGATGGAACGGAGGAAGGAAAGCGTGGTTTATGAACTTCGTTATACGGATGCTTCTATATCAGAGATTTGCTATAAATATGGCTTTGAATCGCTGCCTCATTTTTCCAATTTCTGCAAAAAGAATTTCGGGGCTTCTCCCCGTAGCTTGCGTGCCGGCAATTTATCTGAAGTAAACGGCATGTCATAAAAAAACTCCTCCGGCGGTTTCCCGGCAGAGGAGTCTCTTGTGATATTAATCAAATATAGTGAAAGCTGAGTGATAAATCTGAGCTTGCTCAAAAGGTTTATCCGAAGCGCATCCTATATTATTTGCAGAAAGACCGGATTAGTCTTTCAGTTTCGCAATGATAAAGTCGCGGTTCAGGCGAGCAATGTTGCTGATGGAAACATTCTTCGGGCATTCAGCTTCGCACGCACGAGTGTTTGTACAGTTACCGAAACCGAGTTCGTCCATCTTGCTCAACATAGCCTTGGCACGGCGCAATGCTTCCGGTTTGCCTTGGGGCAACAGGTTCAGCTGGCTCACCTTGGCAGAAACGAACAGCATAGCAGAACCGTTCTTACAAGCAGCCACACAAGCACCACAACCGATACAGCTGGCAGCATCCATAGCCTCGTCAGCGATGGGCTTCGGAATCAGGATAGCGTTGGCATCCTGGGGAGCACCGGTACGTACGCTGACGTAGCCGCCTGCCTGCATAATCTTGTCGTAGGCCGTACGGTCGACCATCAAGTCCTTGATAACCGGGAAACCGGCAGAGCGCCACGGTTCAACAGTGATGGTATCGCCGTCGTTGAAACGACGCATATAAATCTGGCAAGTCGTAGCGCCGGTTGCAGGACCGTGGGGGTGTCCGTTGATGTAGAGCGAACACATACCGCAGATACCTTCGCGGCAGTCGTGGTCGAATACAACCGGTTCTTTACCTTCAGAAATCAGCTGTTCGTTCAGGATATCCAGCATTTCGAGGAATGAAGTATCGCCCGGGATATCTTTCATTTGGTATGTTTCAAAAGCGCCTTTTGCTTTCGGACCCTTCTGGCGCCATACCTTGAGCGTAAATGATATATTTTTATCCATTTTCTTTAATTCTTTAAATGTTCAACTTCCCGATTAGCTCTTGTAGTTACGAGTCTGTACCTTGATTGCTTCGTAAACCAGCGGCTCTTTCAGCAATACCGGTTCCTTTTCGTCAGAACCCTGATATTCCCAGCAAGCCACGTAGAAGTAGTTTTCATCGTCACGCTTGGCTTCGCCTTCTTCAGTCTGATATTCTTCACGGAAGTGACCGCCGCAGCTTTCGTTACGGTTCAGTGCATCGTAAGCAACCAGCTCGCCCATAGTGATGAAGTCGTACAGACGGATAGCCTTGTCGAGTTCTACATTCATACCTTCCTTGTCGCCCGGGATGAACAGTTCTTTCTCGAACTCCTTGCGGACTTCTTTCAGCTTCTTCAGACCTTCCTTCAAGCCTTCGGCCGTACGTCCCATACCTACATATTCCCACATAATGTGGCCCAGTTCCTTGTGGATAGAGTCTACAGACTTCTTACCCTTGATGTTCATCATCCAGTCAATCTTCTCCTGAACGGCCTTTTCTGCAGCTGCAAATTCGGGCAGGTCGGTAGAGAAACGGGGAACTGTAATCTGGTCGGCCAGATAGTTCTGGATAGTGTAAGGCAATACGAAGTAACCATCGGCCAGACCTTGCATCAGGGCGGAAGCACCGAGGCGGTTTGCACCGTGGTCGGAGAAGTTACATTCACCGATGGCGAACAGTCCCTTGATGGAGGTCATCAGTTCGTAGTCAACCCAGATACCACCCATGGTATAGTGGATAGCCGGATAAATCATCATCGGGTTTTCGTATGGGCTGACATCAGTGATTTCTTCATACATATCGAAGAGGTTGCCGTAACGTTGTGCAACGACATCTTTACCCAGACGGTTGATAGCTTCGGAGAAGTCAAGGAATACGGCAAGACCGGTGTTGTTCACGCCGAAGCCCTTGTCGCAGCGTTCTTTGGCAGCGCGGCTGGCAACGTCACGCGGAACGAGGTTACCGAATGCCGGATAACGGCGTTCCAGGTAGTAGTCGCGGTCTTCCTCGGGAATATCTTTTCCTTGCAGTGTACCTTCCTGCAGTTTCTTGGCATCTTCCAGCTTCTTCGGAACCCAGATACGACCATCGTTACGCAGAGATTCGGACATCAAAGTCAGCTTAGACTGCTTGTCGCCGTGAACCGGGATACAAGTGGGGTGAATCTGTACGTAAGCAGGGTTGGCAAACCAGGCACCTTTACGGTAGCAAGCCATTGCTGCAGAGCAGTTACATGCCATTGCATTGGTAGAAAGGAAGTAGGCATTGCCGTAACCACCGGTAGCGATTACCACAGCGTGGGCGGCAAAACGTTCCAATTTACCGGTAACGAGGTTCTTTGCAATGATACCGCGGGCACGTCCGTCAATGAGGACAACGTCTTCCATTTCGTAGCGGGTATACAGTTTCACAGTGCCTACGTTCACCTGGCGGCTCAATGCAGAGTATGCACCCAGCAACAGCTGCTGTCCGGTCTGACCCTTGGCATAGAAAGTACGGGATACCTGAGCACCACCGAAAGAACGGTTGTCCAGTGTACCGCCGTATTCGCGGGCGAAAGGAACACCTTGTGCAACGCATTGGTCGATAATATTGTTGGATACTTCAGCCAGACGGTAAACGTTAGCTTCGCGGGCACGGTAGTCGCCACCCTTTACTGTATCGTAGAACAGACGGTATACAGAGTCACCGTCGTTTTGGTAATTCTTAGCAGCATTGATACCACCTTGTGCAGCGATGGAGTGTGCACGGCGCGGAGAGTCCTGGATGCAGAAGTTGAATACTCTGAAACCCATTTCGCCCAGAGAGGCGGCAGCACTGGCACCGGCAAGTCCGGTTCCTACTACGATGATGTCCAGACGACGCTTGTTGGCAGGGTTCACTAATTTTTGGTGAGCTTTATAATTGGTCCATTTCTCAGCCACCGGTCCTTCCGGTATTTTAGAATCTATCTTAGTCATAATGCAATTTACAATTTAGTCATTTACAATTTGAATTTAGCAAGCGCCGCACAATGATTTTGCAAAGAATACGACAACTACCAGAGCGAAGCAGAGGACAACGATAGTAGAATAGATGTTGGAGATACATTTCCAACGGTTAATCCATACTTTGTTGTTCCAGCCCAAAGACTGCATGGAGCTCCAGAAACCGTGAGTGAGGTGGAACCACAATGCGCCCAGCCAAACGAGGTAAAGCACTACGAATACCGGATTGCTGAAGGTGTTTTGAATGTGATAGACACCGTTGGCTGCATATGCCAGCGTGAGGGTGTCGGCATGCATGCCCATGTTGTGCATCAACTCGGGAAGCTGCATTTTAGCCCAGAAGTTTACCAGGTGCAGGCCCAAACCCACGATTACGATGATACCCAGTACGAGCATGTTCTGAGAAGCCCATTCCACAGTCTTGGGCTTTTCCGTAACGGCATAACGTTCGCTACCACGTGCCTTACGGTTCTGCATAGTCAGCCAGAAAGCGTAGATGATGTGGATGATGAATAAGGCAGCCAGACCTACCGTAGCCACCAATGCGTACCAGTTTGCTCCCAGGAACTCACAAACCATGTTGTAACCATCAGCCGAGATGATTGCAACCAGGTTCATCGCCATGTGAAATGTTAGAAACAGGACAAGGGCGATACCGGTAACGCTCATCACCACTTTCCTTCCTACAGATGAATTACTTAACCACATAAATGATTGAATTTAAGTTATTTAATAGTTTGAAAATTTGTTCTATCAGGATACTTCTGTAAATGTTTCGCAAAAATAGGAGAAATCCAGCGATAAAGCAAGCGATTAAAGAAATAATTCCGTAATCCGGCAGAATGCGAAGTTTACGGACAAGTAAAAGGTTTACTCGTCCTCCTGGTCTTTGCCTTGCTCTTTGCAGATAATGGAAATCTTTTCTCCGTTTGCTGAACGTTTTCTCAGGGCGCGGGGCGTGTCTCCGAAAGAGTCTTTGCAGAAGTGGGCAAAGTGGGATAGGGAATCAAAGCCATAGCGGGCGCTGATGACTGAAATGCGTTGTTTGGTGTATTGCAGGTCGTTCAGAATTCCTTCACGTTTCTTGTCCAGAATCCATTCATAGACCGGGACCCCATACATATTTTTAAACAGACGGCGGAATGTGGTGGTGGTATATCCACCGAGGTGGGCAAACTCTTCCACATTCTTCACCTTGTCGTAGTTCTGCATGACGAAATATTGGAAGCTTTCCGTATAAGTGCTGATGGGGTAGAAGAATGTACTGATTTGGTGTAGCGGATAGTAGCATGTCAATATGTATACCAATTCCTGGCATTTCATTTCAATGTATTTGCTGCACGCATAGGGTTGCTCGTTGAGGTAGCAGGCAAGGCTTTTCAGGAGCCCTTCGAGCATGGAAATCGCGGTAAGCGGGGTATAAGTCAAGGGGGCTTCCGAGCGTTTCAGTATCTCCTTGTAGCGCTCTTCGCAAATCAGAGGAAGCTCGGTGAACCAATAGACAATATATTCCACTTCGGTCAAAGCCAGGAGTTCTACTTTGGAGCCGATGGCTTGCAAGATGAGCTGGCGGCTTTGGAGAGTGGTGCCCGGATATTCGTCACTGTTTACAAGTAATTCACCTTTCAGCATAAATATCATGCAGTTCTGTGTGCACTTTTCAGCAGAGAAATGTTGTCCCTTGGGGTAGTGGCGGTAAACCAATACTCCTTCTGATTTTTGGGGACATACCATACAATCAATCTGTCGGTTGCAGCAAGTTTCCAGTCTCATGAAATGATTAGCGAATTATTATAAATGTGGCAACAAAGATAGAATTTTTTTGTGAAAACTCTATCTATTTGTCCTATCTTTGCGTCAAACTAATATAAAGGACTTATGAAAAAGGCTATTTTTTTTGTATATTTTATCTGCCTTGTTGTATCCGGTCTTTCGGCACAGAATTGGGATATTAACACTTTGCATCGGGTTAACAGTTGGGATGGCAAGTTTGTCCGTAACTATAATAAGATAATTTCACGTTCGGAGCCCTATGTTGCTGTCGGTGTTCCGGTGGCGATGGCGGTTGCCGCTTGGATAAAACATGATAAGGGTTTGCTGAAAGATGCGGTCTACGTAGGTACAAGTGTAGCGGGGGCTTTTGTTGTGACTTATGGAATGAAATATCTGGTGGACCGTGAGCGTCCTTATGATAAATATCCCGACAGAGTGCATGCATATAGCCATGAAGGCAGCCCGTCTTTTCCTTCCGGACATACGGCGACGGCTTTTGCCCTTGCCACCTCGCTCAGTGTAAAGTATCCTAAATGGTATGTGATAGCTCCGTCTGCCCTGTGGGCTTGTTCCGTGGGAGTTTCCCGTATGAACGAGGGAGTGCATTATCCGTCAGATGTGTTGGCGGGGGCTGCAATCGGTGCTGGATGTGCTGTGGTCAACATCTACGTCAACAAGTGGCTGAATAAGTGGCTGTTCGGAGAATGATTTTAGGCGCGAATTACGCGGAATACGCGGAGTTAGATAAACTAAATCCGCATAATCCGCGCCTAAGTTTGTTTCAAGTCGGCTATTGGATAATAGTGCTGTAGATGCCTTCGTTCAGCACTTTTAGAGCTTGCTGCACGCTCTGGTTCGTGCTGTTCATCACTTGGAAGTATTCGTTCATGTCCCATAGGTCACGGGCTATCAAGGCTTTAAGTTGTGTCTTGATGAGCGGTAGGGATTGGTTGTACTGTTTCTCGTCAAACTTGATTTTCTCTTTGTCGGCAAGCGTACGTATTTCGGCAAGGAAGTTATCGTCTATCTCGAACTTCTCGTTGAAGGCTTCGAATTTCTTGTATTTGTTCTGCAACTCCTTCCGGTGCTTCTCGATGTAGCCGGTAGTGGCTTTGATAACCACGCCTTTGGCTACGAGGTTGCGGTGATAGTCTGTGTACTGGGTAGTGTCGATGGGGACGAAGAAGTCGGGCATGATACCTCCACCTCCGTAAACGGTACGTCCCATACGCTTGGTCTGTGCTTTCAGGGAGTCGGCAAAATGGATACTGTCCGCATGAATCATTTCTCCATGATTGAAGCGGTCTATCAGTTCCTGGTTATACTTATCCTGACTGTTCTCGCCGGTTAGGCGGCTGTCGAGGTTGGCGGTGCTGTCGTAAGGCTTCTGGATACAACGGCCCGAAGGAGTATAGTAGCGGGCGATAGTGAGGCGAATCATGGAACCGTCCGGCAGGTCGATAGGACGCTGTACTAATCCCTTGCCGAAGGTGCGGCGTCCTACTACCACGCCTCTGTCCCAGTCCTGGATGGCTCCGGTCACGATTTCACTGGCAGAAGCGGAGTACTCGTCCACCAATATGATGAGACGGCCGTTCTTGAAGTTGCCCGTACCTTTGGCAAAGAAATCACTGCGGCGTGCGGCCCTTCCTTCGGTGTAGACGATGAGTTCTTTTTGCTTCAGAAATTCGTTGGCAAGGTCGATGGCGGCATTCAGATACCCTCCTCCATTTCCTTGCAGGTCGAGGATGAGGTCTTTCATTCCTTTCTTTTGCAGGCTTTTCAGGGCTTCTGCAAACTCTTCGGCGGTGGTTGCCCCGAAGCGGTTGATACGGATATAGCCGGTTTTGGGTTGTATCATGTAAGATGCGTCCAGGCTGAGGATGGGAATTTTGTCACGCTTCACGGTGAAGTACAGCTGGTCGTCCACGCCACGGCGCACGATGGTGAGTTTCACTTCCGAGTCTTTCGGTCCGCGCAGGCGGCTCATAATATCTTCCGTGCTCATTTTTACTCCGGCAATGGCGCTGTCATTGACGGCTACGATACGGTCGCCGGCAAGGATGCCCACCTTCTCGGAAGGTCCGTTGCTCACGGGTTGTATCACAAGCAGGGTATCTTCTATCATCTGAAACTGTACGCCGATGCCCTCGAAATTGCCTTGCAACGGCTCGTTCATCTTCTTCACTTCTTCGGCGTTGTTGTAGGTGGAGTGCGGGTCGAGTTGTGCCAGCATCTTGATGATGGCTTCTTCCACCAGCTTGTCTTCATCCACCTTGTCCACATAAAGGTTGGTGATGGCAAACTCTGCCATTTGCAGTTTGCGCAGGGCTTCATTGTTCGGCTTTTGCGCTTGTGCCGTCACCGCGCATATACATATTATAATAGTAAATAGTTTTTTCATCATTTCCATTTTAATCCCTAATCCTTTATCCTTAATCCCTAATCCTTTATCCTTAATCCCTAATCTCCATTCCCTCCGGTATGAACATGCTTATGTCCTTGCCGTATTGCAGCAGTTCGCGCACGGTGGTGGAACTGACGCAGGTAAGTTCCGGCTCGGTGAAGAGCAGGATGGTTTCTATGCCGGTCAGTTTGCGGTTGATGTCGGCAATGGTTTCCTCGTATTCGAAATCCTTCACGGTGCGTATGCCGCGTATTATCAGACTGGCATCTACCTGCCGGGCAAAGTCGATAGTCAGGCAGTCATAGGACTGCACAATGATGCGCGGCTCGTTCCGGTAGTAGTCTCGTATCATTTGTTCGCGCTTTTCCAAGGGGAAATACGTATTCTTATTTTCATTGATGCCGATGCCTATGACGATTTCGTCTATAAAAGTCAGTGCACGGCTCACTACCGAAGAGTGTCCGATAGTAAACGGGTCGAATGTTCCCGGAAAGATAGCTCTTCTCATGATGCCAAATCTTCTTCTATAACCAAGTTGTTGATAATAAAGTTTTGTCGTTCCATGGTATTCTTACCCATGTAGAATTCCAGCAGCTCTTTTACGAGGTCTGTCTTGCGCAGGGACACTTGTTCCAGACGCATATCCTTGCCGATAAAATGCTTGAACTCGTCGGGCGAGATTTCTCCCAGACCTTTGAATCGGGTGATTTCGGGGTTGGGACCCAGTTCTTCAATGGCTTTCACACGTTCCTCCTCTGTATAGCAATAACTTGTCTTCTTTTTGTTGCGCACGCGGAAGAGAGGGGTTTGCAGGATATATACATGCCCTTTCTTTATCAGGTCGGGGAAGAACTGCAGGAAGAAGGTGATGATGAGCAGGCGGATGTGCATGCCGTCCACATCGGCATCGGTAGCTACGATGACTTTGTTGTAGCGCAGTGTCTCTATGCCGTCTTCTATATTCAAGGCTGCTTGAAGCAAGTTGAATTCTTCGTTTTCATAAACTACTTTCTTGGTGAGTCCGTAGGAATTTAGCGGTTTACCACGCAGGCTGAATACTGCTTGGGTATTCACGTCGCGGCTCTTGGTGATGGAACCGCTGGCGGAGTCTCCCTCGGTAATGAAGATGCAGGATTCGGTTTCCTGGTCTTTGCCTTTACCGTCACTCAAGTGGTAGCGGCAGTCGCGCAGCTTGCGGTTGTGCAGGTTGGCTTTCTTAGCGCGTTCGCGTGCCAGCTTGGTGACGCCGGCAATGGCTTTGCGCTCTTTCTCGGAGTCTTGTATCTTTTGCAGCATCACTTCGGCCACAAGCGGGTTCTTGTGGAGGTAGTTGTCCACTTCCGTCTTGATGAAGTCTCCTACGTATTTGTTCACCGTGGGGCCGGCGGGCTTGTGTTCCTGCGGCGCGGCAGGCCACATGTTGTTGCTGCCCAGTTTCGTTTTGGTCTGGCTCTCGAACATGGGTTCCTCCACGTCGATGGCAATGGCGGCTACCAGTCCGTTGCGGATGTCGGCATATTCCTGGTTCTTGTTGTAGAACTCCTTGATGGTACGGGCAATGTGTTCCTTCAAGGCAGTCTGGTGTGTGCCGCCTTGGGTGGTGTGTTGCCCGTTGACAAAGGAGTAGTACTCTTCGCCGTATTGGTTGGTGTGTGTGAAGGCAATCTCGATGTCCTCTCCTTTTAGGTGGATGATGTCGTAAAGGCCTTCGCTGGTCATGTTGTCTTTCAGCAAGTCCTCCAGCCCGTGGCGGGAAACGATGCGCTGGCCGTTGTAAATGAAGGTGAGGCCCGTATTCAGGTAGGTGTAGTTGCGCAACAGGGTTTCTACGAACTGGTTCTGGAAGGAATAGTTCAGGAAGAGTGTGGCGTCCGGTTCGAAGAAGATATAGGTTCCGCTTTCTTCTGTCGAGTCTTCGGTCACATCACTCAACAGCGTTCCTTTCTCGAAGATGGCGGTACGTACTTTGCCGTCGCGGTAACTGCGTACCTCGAAACGGCTACTCAGCGCATTGACCGCCTTGATGCCCACGCCGTTCAGTCCGACACTTTTCTTGAAAGCCTTTGAATCATATTTACCCCCGGTATTCAGTTTGCTGACCGCCTCTACCAGTTTGCCTTGCGGAATGCCTCGTCCATAGTCGCGTACGCTGACACGCAGACTGTCTTCTATAGTCACTTCTATACGCTTTCCGGCACCCATCTTGAACTCGTCGATGCTGTTGTCCATCACTTCTTTCAGCAACACATAGATGCCGTCATCGTTCTGTGAGCCGTCGCCCAGACGGCCTATGTACATACCGGAACGGACACGGATATGCTCCATGTCGTCCAGGTGGCGGATGTTGTCGTCGGTATATTCCACGCTGGAAACGGGGCTCTCTGTGATATTGTTGTCTGCTTCTTCCAGCGGCAGGGTCATATTGTTGTTATCTTCCATAAGTACGTTATTCCTTCATATTGCGCATTGCGACAAAGGTAATGAGAAATTCGGGGGTTCGCAAAAAAATAATGTCTTTTATGGACTTCTGACAAGCTTATATTCTGGATTTAGAACTTATTTTATTCCTTTCACAAAGCATCTTCTCCGTTTATGCTGTTCCGTCTTGAAGTACTCCCACTGCGCTTGCACCTTGCCGTTCAGCTCCAGCTCCGGATTACTCTCGGCATACTCGAAACCAAGTTGCTGATAGACGGGGATAAGGTCGGAGAACAACAATGCATTTACCCCCTTGTTCTGATACTCCGGTTTCACGGCAACCAGCAGCAAATCGAGCATCTTGGGATATTTCTTCAAGAAGATGGTCTTGGCCAGGTGATACCAACCCATAGGAAGCAGGCGCCCGTGGGCTTTTTGCAACGCTTCGGCGAGTGACGGCATGGAAATGCCTACGGCAAGCAGCTGGTCATCGGCATCGGTAATCAATGTCACCATGCGTAGGTCGAGGATGGGCAGGTACATCTTGACGTATTGGTCAATCTGCCGTTGGCTCAGTGCAGAATAGCCATAGAGTGGCTGATAGGCTTCGTTCATCAGTTCGAAGATGGCCTGACCGTAGTCTTGGGCAATCTTCTTGGCAGATGTGTATTTCTTTACCTTGAGGTTATACTTGCGCTGGATGAGGTCGGAGATGCGCTTGTGCTTGTCGGGTATGGCGTCGGGAATGTAGATTTTGTACTCCACCCAATCGGCATCCTTCTCAAAGCCCATGCGTTCCAGATGTTGCGGATAGTAGGGATAGTTATAAATGGTGGCCATGGTGCTGAGCTGGTCGAATCCTTCGATGAGCATACCTTCGGCATCGAAATCTGTGAATCCCAGCGGGCCTTGTATATGTGTCATTCCCCGTTCTTTTCCCCATTCTTCCACGGTGCGAATCAGGGCATCGGAGACTTCCGCATCATCGATGAAGTCTATCCAGCCGAAGCGGACTTCCTTTTTGTTCCAGGTTTGGTTTGCCTTGTGGTTGATGATGGCAGCTACACGTCCTACGATTTTACCTTCCCGATAAGCCAGGAAATAGTCGGCTTCACAAAATTCGAATGCAGCGTTTTTCTTCTTGTTGAAGGTGTTGAGCATGTCATCGAAAAGGTCGGGGACGGAATAAGGGTTGTTTTTGTATAGCAGGTAGTTGAAACGGATAAAGCGCTCCAGTTCCCGTCTTGTGGTTACTTTCTTGATTGTAATTGCCATAGTTGTTCAATATTGAGACCACAAAGGTAATGCAAACTGAGAGCAGAACAAAATAAGCTTGCTTATTTTTTATGCCGAGGTACAGCTTGCCTTATTTAAAAATACGTGATAATCTTTAAAATACCGCGTAGGGTGTTTGTAAATTTGCTGTTAGAGGTTGTATATCAGTACCGCTGTGTAGGCAATGTAGCAGAGAATCAGAATGCTTCCTTCCACCCGGGTGATGATGCGTTTCCCGAAAAAGATACCGAACAGCCAAAGCAGGATGCTGGACCCTACGAGTACCCACAAATCGAAATTGGTGATGCCCGTCAGACGCAGTGGAGTGATGGAGGCCGAACAACCCAGTACGAAGAATATATTGAAGAGATTACTTCCGATGACGTTTCCGATGGCTATTTCGGGGCTTTTCTTCAAGGCGGCTACGATGGAGGTGGCGAGTTCGGGTAATGAAGTGCCGCCTGCTACGAGCGTGAGACCGATGATGGATTCGCTGACACCCAATCCGCGGGCTATGCCGCTGGCACCGTCTACAAAGAAATTACCTCCGATGATGAGGCCGGCAAGTCCGCCGAGAATGTATAGGGCGGACTTCCACGCGGGTAACAGCCTGATTTCGTCTTCTTCCTGTAAGTGCTCCTTTTCCGGTTCCTTCATACTTCCATCCCTTTTTGCAATGGCAAAAGTATAACTCAGGAAAATGGTAAAGAAGCATAGCAGCAATAGGCCGTCGGTGATGCTGAGTATGTTCTCCCCACTGCTGTCCAGTAAGACGTCGTTGGCACAAATCAGCAGGGCGAAGGATGAAAGGATGCAAAGGGGGATTTCGCGTTTCAGTGTGTTACGGGTAATGGCTATCGGGGCAAAAAGGGCCGTACAACCCACAATCATCAGGGTATTGAACGTATTGCTTCCCACCACATTGCCAATGGCAATGTCTGCACTGCCTTTGAGAGCAGAGGATATGCTGACGGTGAGTTCCGGTGCGGAAGTGCCGAAGGCAACAATGGTAAGCCCGATGACGATGGACGGTATATGGAAACGTTTGGCAACGGATGCGGCACCGTCTGTCAAGCCATTGGCACCCAGAAGAATGAGGAGCAGTCCTCCGACAAGAAACAATATATCCATAGGTATGTCAATTTTGAGTACAAAGATAGTGCAAACCGGATACAGAACTTTCATGTTTGCATGAAAAAGTTATGTCGATTAGAGTAGGAAGTTAAAAACATTCCGTATGTTTGAAGCATTTATTGGGTATATTTGCAAAGAATCAAATCAAGAAGTTTATATATGAAGGTTATCCGTGCTTTCTGTCTTTGTTGGCTGTTGATGCTGGCAGACGGAGTGTCAGCTCAGTTGGTAGATAAAGTGCTCAGTGTTTTAGGTGAGGATAGTGTGGGGAGTGTCACAGTGGCAAGGACTGACTCCGATTCGATTCAGTTGTCGCTTGTCCGGCAGGAGTTGGAAACAGCCCGGCTGAATGAGGCGAACCTGCGGATGGAAATGGAGCAGATGAAGTTGGCGGGCTATGCGGCCGATTCGGTGAAGCTGGCATTGCAGAAACAACGCATTGATTCGTTGCGGACGGTGACACCGGGTATTCCGGTGGTGGTGGAGAAGGACACTTTGTTCTATCTGTATGCCAAGCGTGGAGGGCATACGCCCCAACAGCGAGCCAAAGATGTAAGCAACGTCATCGAAGCATTGGGCACGCGTTTCAATCTGCGTCCGGACTCTGTTTATTTAGAGAGTACGGATATTGTTACAGACTTGATGTATGGCGAAAAGGTCATCATTTCCTTTACCGATCAGGATGCTTTGTGGGAAAACTGTACCCGCGACCAGCTGGCCGCCAGCAAGAGGCATGTCGTGGTGGACAAACTGAAAGCCATGCAGAAGGAGCATAGCTTGTGGCAGTTGGGTAAGCGTATCTTGTACTTTATCCTGGTGCTTGTGGGACAGTTCTTCTTGTTCAAGTTTACCAACTGGCTGTTCAGAAAACTCAAACTACGCATTCAGAAGCTGAAGGATACCAAGCTGAAACCGATCTCTATTCAGGATTATGAATTGCTGGATACGCAGAAGCAGGTCAACCTGCTGGTGTTTGTTGCCAACCTGGTGCGTTATGTAGTCATGCTGTTGCAGTTGCTGCTGACGGTTCCGTTATTATTCTCCATTTTCCCTCAGACCAAGAGCTTGGCTTATACATTATTCTCCTACATCTGGAATCCTATAAAGGTCATCTTGAATGGAATAGCCGACTATATACCCAATCTGTTCACTATCTTTGTGATATGCTATGCGGTGAAGTATCTGGTCAGACTGGTGCGTTATCTTGCCAATGAGGTGCAGGCTGAACGGCTGAAGATAAACGGCTTCTATCCGGATTGGGCCATTCCTACCTATCATATTGTGCGCTTCTTGCTTTATGCGTTTATGATTGCCATGATTTACCCTTATCTGCCGGGTTCCAAGTCGGGAGTCTTCCAGGGAATCTCCGTGTTTGTCGGCTTGATTGTTTCGCTCGGTTCCAGTACGGTTATCGGCAATATCATTGCAGGACTGGTCATAACCTACATGCGGCCTTTCAAGCTGGGTGACCGCATCAAGCTGAACGATACTACGGGCAACATCATTGAGAAAACACCGCTCGTCACCCGCATCCGTACTCCGAAGAATGAGGTGGTGACCATTCCGAACTCTTTCATCATGTCTTCCCATACGGTCAATTACAGCCAGTCTGCCCGTGAGTATGGATTGATTATCCATTCGGAGGTCAGTATTGGCTACGATGTTCCGTGGCGGAAGACACATCAGCTGTTGATAGAGGCTGCATTGAATACTCCTGGAGTGATAGATGATCCCCGTCCGTTTGTATTGGAGACTTCCCTTCAGGATTATTATCCGGTTTATCAAGTGAATGCCTATATCAGGGATGCCAACAGCCTTAGCCAGATTTACTCTGATTTGCATCAGAATATCCAGGATGCCTTCAACGAAGCAGGCATCGAAATCATGTCTCCTCACTACATAGCTACGCGTGACGGCAGTGAGACGACCATACCCAAGGATGACTTACGGGAGAAAAAGCAGTAAGGGAGCCGGTTATCGTGCCAGTAAAATCTCTGCAAACGGTACGTAGAACATAAACATCCTCCATTCCTTTGTCTGGAAATCATAAGTTTCGATGAAGTCGCCTTCACGATAGCCTGCAAACTGCACGTAGAGTTTCCTTGTCTGCCCGTCCTTGGAGTAGTACATGGCAGCGGAGCGTACGGCGTTGGGGTAGGTGGCGAAAGGCTCTTTCAAGTTTCCGGCAGTAGTATCCCATAAGCAGAATTGCGTATCTCCACCATTGGCACGGGAAACGATATAGCCTCCTTTGCATTGCAGGCTGTTTGGGTTTTCGGGGGATGGTTCCATAATCCGGAAAGGTATCAAGGCTTCGGCTTTGATGGGGTCGTAGCAGTGCATCTTTTCTTTGGCGATGTCTATCACGACGGGCGAGAAGGTGTCGTCGCCGTTGTTGGCCGAGAGCAGCATGTGGACGTCGGCTATCACGCCCGGATAGCGTGAGAGGGATTCGGGCTTCAGTCCATCCGGTAATGGTATTTCGGGAGTATGTATCGGTGGCATATTCAACCGGGTATATACCGGATAAGAGATGCTACAGTAGGTGAGGAGCTTATCTCCGGCCATTTCCAGGGAAACAGTGTTGTTGAAGTCCGAGCAGATGGTAATTGCGTTACGTTCTACCGGGTTACACCAATAGTGCATGCAGAGGTCGTATCCGTCGATGAAACTACTGCCGTCTTTCTCCCGTATCCCGCAGAGGATGTTGGTGCCGGGGATGTTGGCGGCAAGGCAGAAATCTTCGCCGTCATGGAACTGGATTACTTCCGATATTTCTTGTGTTACCAGGTCGATACGGGTGATGCCGCGGGGAACGGTCGGTGTGTAAATGGCGTGGGAGTTGGTGATACCGTAGAGATATGGTTCTTCGGGGGATTGTCCGTCGGCTACCGAAATCTGGCCGAGAGGCTGAAGCTGTCCTGCCCGTTCCAGGAACATTTCTACCCGTGAGGCGGGCCAGTGTCCGGGGGCAAGGAAAGTAATGCTGTTGGTGGTTTGCTCCGTGGTAACGGCGCGTGTGTAGCGTGAATACCCTTCGGGAAAGAGAGGATTGTCGGCTATCGGCCAGTAGATGTCCAATATGATTTGGTCGCCGCTCTGCAAGCCGTCGGCTTTGACGGTCACGGCATCACCGGGATTGAAGGTCTTTCCGGCATCGGATATGGTGATATTGGTCACAAAAGCGGGTTGTTTCTCTTTGTCGTCATCACTGCAAGCGGCAAGTAGCAGGCTGATTAGTAGCAGGAAGTGTATCTTCTTCATCATAGTTATGTATTGACAAATGCAAATATAGGGCTTTTTCTTGTATTCCTGCGGATAGGCTTTGTTTTTGTCGTATGAGATGGAAAAATCCTCCTACGAAACATGGTCTTTTGCTTCGTGGGAGGAAAGTGGTTGTTCGGCAGGGCTTCGGGGGAATGCGCCTGCTTGCGTGCCGGCTTGGATTATTTGCTGCGCGTCACCGTGTGCAATACATTCCCTTTCTTGTCAATCATGCGCAGTTCCAGTGTCTTTTTGCTGGCCGATACAATGGAGAAACCCGGTTCGGGGCTGCAGAATACGGTCCCTTCGATGGGCTTCACCTTGCGGGCGAGCGAACCGGCAGAATTGGTGATATAGTCGATGTCGCTGCCTGCCACGCGTACGTGCTGGAAGTTGTGGATGTGCCCGCAGATGTACATATCCACCTTGTGCTTGCGCAGGATGGGATCGAGACGTGCCTGCATATCCGCGCGTTCGCTCTCGTCCTTCGGGGTTTCGGCATAGATGGGATGGTGTCCGGCAACGATAACCCAGTCCTCTTTGGCGGTAGTCAGTACGGAATCTATCCAGGAAAGTTGTTGCTGGTAATCCTGCTTGCAGGCATCGGGATAGGTCTCGCTTTCGTTGCGGTATTTGTCAATCATCGGGGCGGTGTCTACCCAAAGGATGCGGATGGTAGCGCCGTTGTCCTCGAACGTCTTGGTATAATAACGGGCGGGCATGGTCCAGCGGCGGCTGATATTACTGTAGTCGAGCACAGCCTGCGTATTGCCGCGGTATTCGTGGTTGCCCAGCAGGGGGAACCAGTCTATCATCAGCTCCGGGTGGCTGTAAATAAGTTCGTAGTTGGTCATCCAAAGCGGGTCGTTCACGCTACGTACGCCTTCAAAGTGGTGTACATCGCCGGTGGCAAGAACGAATTCGGGGCCTACTTCTTCTGCCATTTGTCCCATCAGTTCGGCGATGGGCTTTTGGTCGTAGTAGCCGTTACGGCCGAGGTCGTTGGCTACGTAGAAGTTGAACTTCTTGTCGAAGATGGAGTAATCGGTGATTTGGGCAATGGCTGCGTTGCCGAGTAGGGCAATAAACAGTAAAAGGAATATTTTCTTCATTGTCATTATTAAATTGTTGAGTAGTTAATGTTGATAACTTGTTGAGATAGAATTCGCTGTTTAAAAATTAATCTTCACTCCCGCATTCACTTTCACGCCGTAGTATTCTGCCTGCATGGTACGGTCTTTTGTGCCCTGGTAGTAGCGTAGCGGCTGGTTCAGCAGGTTGTTGGCTTCGGCGTAGAAGGTAGTCTTGAACTTCTTTCCGAAGGTATAGCTGGCGTTTACGTCCATATAGTTCACCTTGTCATAGTAGCGGTCGTAGAAGGTGCTTTCTCCCATTTCGTCGATGAAGTCGGAAGCGAAGTTATAGCTCAGGCGCAGATTCAGACCGCCTTTCTCAAAGTATAGGGAAGCATTTGCGGTATGCTCCGGAGAGCCTGGCATGCTCAAGTCTTTCTCATTCTCGCGGCCTTCGAAGTTGAAGTCTTCCACACGGGAGTGGGTGTAGGTGTACGTTCCGTAGAAACCTACACATTTCAGAGCGGGAGCAATGAAGCTGAAGTCGCGCTGGTAGGATAACTCTACCCCTACCAGGTTGGCGTTGCCCGCATTCTTGGGTTGGGTGAAGCGGGTGTAGGTGTTACCCTGGTATTCGTAGTTGGTGCTCACCTGGTCTACGATGAAGTCGTCTATCTTCTTGTAGAAGATGCCGGCGCTTATCAGACCGATGCTGCGGAAGTAGTAGTCGGCACTCAAGTCGAAGTTGTAGGAGACGGTAGGTTTCAGCTCCGGGTTTCCGATGGTGATTTCGTTGTCGGAACGTTTGATGTTCACACTGGGCACGAGGGCCGAGTATTTGGGGCGTGACAAGGTTTGGGTAAACGAACCGCGCACTTTGAAGTCATCGTTTACATTCCACTTTACGAGCAGCGACGGCAGGAAGTTGATGTAGCTGTTGCGCTGACGGTCGGTCTTGCTGGTGAGGTCTTCGTCGGCATCGTAGGTGCGTCCCGTATAGGCAAAGTTGGTGTTCTCTATGCGAAGTCCGGTCATCAGTTCCACGTCTTTTGTCAGTTTTTGGTCGAAGCGGAGGTAGCCGGAAGTCACGGTTTCGCGGGCGTTGAAGTTTCCGGCAAGTTCTTCCTGCACCTGCTCTTTCTCAAAGAGGGAAGCGTTGTTCAAGTCTAAAGAGCCGGTGTATTCCTTGCTGGCGTAGATACCTGCCTGATATTTGTTGTTGGGCATGAAGTTCTTGTTGGTCTGGTCCACTGTATTTGCCAGGCTGTTCGTCATGAAGGCATCCTCGTCCAGAGGAGAGTATTCGTAGAAGTCCACTTCTTTATCCTTGGTCTTGCGCACTACCTTTGCGCCGAACTTCAGCTTGTTGCCGTTCTTGAAGGGAAGTTTGAAGTTGGCGGAGAACTTCAGGTCCTGCTCCTTGATGTCTTCCTGCTGTTCCGTCAGCTCTTTCAGGCTGAATTCATCGTTCAATGTCATGGTAGAGCCTGTTTTGGGGCTGGCAAAGGGTTGGCGTTCGTCGCTCAGGTCCATGTCGAACTTCTGTTTCTTCAGTTGGAAGTCGATGTAGCGTTCGTTGGGACGTTCTTCGCTGGCTTTGGCATAGCTGGCGTGCCAGTCCATGGAGAGGGCGCCGAAGAGGTGTTCGCCGCCGAGGGCAAAGTCCATGGTGCGCTGGCGTTCCAGGCGGGCGTTACGGTTGTCCGGCGTACCGGCTTTGGTCTGTATGCGTACGGTGGCGTTGCCGTCGGGGTCAAGGTCTTTCAGCGTGGTACGGTAGCGGTTCTCCCAGTCGTTGCGGTTGTTGAAGATGCCTTTGAAGGTGAGTTTGTGGTTGGCATTGATGTCCCAGTCCAGTGCGGCGGAGTAGCTTTGGCGTTCGCGGGTGACGTAGTATTGGCGGATTTGGTAGTCGTTGACGTACGTCTTACCGTTGTCATCCTGCTCCCATACAAATTCGGTGTCGTAGGAACCGGAAGGTGAGTTCTGATAGGAGGCCGATACAATCAAGCCGAGTTTGTCGTTGAAGAAGCGGTCGCCGTAGGTGAAGCCAAGGTTCAGTTGCGCCTTTTCGCTCACCCAGTTGTAGCCGGTTCCGGCGGTGGCGGCAATGGTACGCTTGTAGGGGGAGTTCTTGGTGACGAGGTTGATGCTGCCGCCGATGGCGTCGCCGTCCATATCGGCGGTTACTACCTTGTTCACTTCGATGGTCTGAATCATGTCTGCCGGAATGAGGTCGAGCTGTACGTTGCGCGTATCGCCTTCGGCAGAGGGAACGCGGTTGCCGTTGATGGTGACGGAGCTGAGGTCGGCACTCGTGCCCCGCACTTGCCCGAAGCGTGCCTCGCCTTGGTCGTACTGCACGTTGATGCCGGAGATGCGTTTAAGGGCGTCACCGATGTTGGAGTCGGGGAACTTGCCTACCTGGTCGGCAGAGACTACATTCGTAATCCCCATGTTGTTTTTCTGTGAGTTGATGGCACGGCGCTGTCCCTGGAAGGCGCCGCCTACCACCACTTCCTGCAACTCCACGCCTTCGTTCAGTACGACGTCTTTTTCCAGTGTACGGCCTGCGGGGATGGTGATTTTCAGTTCTACGGGAGAGTAGCCCACGTAGCTCACCTTTACTGTATAGGTTCCCGGGTCAAGGTTAGAGAAAGTGTAGAAGCCGTTGACGTCGCTCGTCACGCCAGTGTGTAGTTTCTCGATGTAGATGGATGCGCCCGGGAGAGTTTGTTTAGTGGCGTCGATGATGCGTCCACGTACAGTTCCTTGTTTCGTGACATTTGCTTTTTCGTCGGCAATGGCCGTATTGACGGTGGCGGTGAATAGGAGTAAGAATAAGAATGCTCTCAAAATCTGTTTCATACTTGTTATTATCTGTTAATAATCTGCCGCAAAAGTAGAGGGTTGCCGTTACGTGGAGATTGCGGAGCGTTGAAGAACAGATAACGATTCAGTTACAATGAGGTTACATAAATTCTTGGAGGTAGTACCCTTTCGGCGGTATCTCCCTTTGCCGTCATCTGGCAGACTGATGCTAAAGATGCACGAGATGTGCATCTCGGACTGTATGAGATGTACATATCGAGCAACATGAGATGTACATCTCGTGCAGGGGAAGGTATAGGGGTTGGTGTCTTATCCCGTAGCCTGGCAGCGGATAAGTACCTTCTTCTCGTCTGCCAGAGTAGTGGCAAAGAGATAAGTGCCTCCCCCTTCGGCCAATTTCAGTCGTTTGCGCAGTTCGGCCACGGTGGCGGGGAAGTTGCGCACGGTGAGGTTCGCCTTTTTCTCGGCAGCCAGCATCTCTTTCACTTCTTTCTTGCCGAAGCCGCAGGAGGAGGTAATCCGGAACTTGCGGCCGGGGAAGTCCGGCAGGAAGTGGTCCGAGGTGTAGAGGTGGCTGTTGGGATGCAGTTTTTCCACCTTATACAATGAGGAGAGGCTGCGGAATGCACCGGCTTTCAGCACGGAGGCATTCGGTTCGTAGAGGTATGATTTCAGTTGAGGGGTGTAGGGGCATGCACGCTCCTTCTCCTGCCGGCGGGTGAAGACGAGGGCTTGGGGAGCCGGTACACCGGTGAAGTTGACGCAATGGATGGGGATGTCGTCTGCCGGCACTCCTTCGCCTTGTCCCAGCAAGAGCAGCAGTTCCTTGCATTCGTTGCCCACGGAGACGATGTGTGCCTGGTGGACATGCTTCAAATCGTTCAGGGCAAGGGTGAGGTCGAGCATGGGGGAGAGTTTTACCAGTACGTGTCTTGCCTTGCGCAGCAGCAGTTCTTCGAGGGCGGCTATATCGGGTTCGCAGTCGCCGATGGCTACGGTCTTTCCACCGTGTCCGTCGCGGCGGGCAGGGTCTATGAATATACAGTCCACGGGCTCCATCTCTTGCAGATGGCAGACGCTGTCTGCGTGGCAGACGGAGATGTGGTTCAGGCCGAGGACAGGGAAGTTGTGTGCGGCTATCTGGCAGAGGGTTTCCTGGCGCTCGACGTAAGTGGCATGCCCGAAGCGGGAGGAGAGATAGGCGCAGTCGATGCCGAAACCTCCGGTGAGGTCGGTAAAGGTGCCGGCTGATGCGGGGGTACTGTCCTGCGCGGGATGTTCTTGTTCTGTATGTAGCAGGTTAGTTATAATCTCCGCTTTATACTGTGCCGTTGCTTGGGAGGAGCATTGTTCCAGAGAAAGGTGGGCGGGGTAGAGTATATGCTCGTTCTCGGCCCATGCGGGTATCTTCTCTTTGGCAATCTGCCAGCCGGAAATCTGTGTGATGGCGGCGGGCATGTCTACCGAAGGGTAGCGGCGTGCCTGCAAGGCAAGGCTGCGCACGTCGTCGCGGCGATGCTCGCGGATGAAGCGGAGGGTGTCTTGGGATAAAGGCATGGCTTGGCTTATTTATTCTGATGCAAAGTTATCTCAAAAAGGACAAAGTGGGGCATAAATTCGCAGCTTTCTGTCTGATTATTTTTCAGACACAGATGACGCTGATAATACAGATTAAGAATATAAAAATCCGCGTCATCTGCGTCATCCGCGTCAAAGCGATAGCAAATTTAAGTTTCCGGACAAGCTGGGGGTGAGAGTTAAGGGATGACCCGGTATCGCTCCTTTGCCGTCTGCCTGCTGACGCGGTTGAAGTGCCACCATTCGCTGGGTAGCGGGTGGAATCCGGCTTCTTTCATTACCTGCCGGAGCAGCAGCCGGTTTTCACGTTCTTGTTCCGTAAGCTTGCCTTGTGCCACGAGCACGGCTTCTTCTGTGATGTGGGCTTCCCTGCCCAGATGGTCTACCGGGGTGCCCATGGGCAGAGGAGTTCCTTTATCGTCGAGTATGCTGATGTCCACCGCCAATCCGTAGTTGTGCAGGCCGCCGCCGCGTGAGGGGTTGGAGACATAGATGTATTTGGAGGTTCCTTTCACTACGTTCCACATCTTCTGCTGTACGGACAAGGGGCGCGCTGCGTCGTAGACGATGAGGCTGTAGCCGGGGTACTGTTCTTTCAGTAGGCGTTGTGCCCGCTTCAGGCTTTTCATGGCATCGGGGTGCAGGTAGGCTTCTTTCAGGTCTTCGTATAATAGGGTTCCGGTGAAGTTGTCGGCACGGGTGTACATCAAGTCGATGGCGATGCTGCTGTCCGCTTCGGCGATGTTGACGAAACCGAGGGAGTCCAGGTAGCGGGCTGTCCGGCTTTTAACCGGAGCCGGAGGGACGGGTGCCGCTATGGTGTCGGCGTACGGGATGGTGGTCTCCGTATCTGGGTCTTGTGCCTGCTTTGGCGCTTGTTTTCTGCTACAACCGCATAGTGAGCAGCCAAGCAGCAGATATAACAAGTAAAAGAAATATCGTTCCATCTTACAAGGCATTCTTGGCGGTAAGGATTGATTTCATCAAGGCTATGTCCGAACTGACTTCTCCCTGCATCAAGTATTTGTTTTTCCGTTGGCAGGTGGCTTCGTAAATCTCCTTTGCTTTTGCTGTGTCCTTGTCCCGGTAGAGTGCCAGGGCGCAGAGCAGCCGCTGTTTGGAAGACGTCACATCCTTATATTGCCGGATGTAGGTATCCAGCTCATCGGTATATAATTCTTCTGCCCGTGCGGTCCTCTTTGTCACCAATGCGGTGAAGAGCAGCTCGCAAGCGTTTTCCTTTATCAAAAGTCCGATGACTTCGTGCCGGTGGCTCATTATTTTCTCAAATGCATTGTAGGCGGCTTCCCATTCTTCGCAGTCGAGCAGGCGCGAGGCGCTCATCAAGGCTATGGTGACCTGCAGGGCATCTTTGTAGTTGATGTCTTCCGTTTGGCTGAACCATTCGGCAGGCATGTCCTTAGGACGCATGCCCTCTTGCACCAGTGCGTTGATGCGCAGCTGGGTGACCAGTGCCTGCTTGCTCTTGCTGTCCTTGAGAAGCAGGCGCATGTTGTCGGCATCATTGCCGATGCCGCCCATCTTCATGGGGATGCCGTTCATCCCTGCAAGGAGAATGCCAATCAAAGAGAGCATCAGAAGGAAGAATTTCAGCAGGTAAGGCAGCCCGTCTACGGTCAGCAGGGGGAGGAAGGCAAGGATGGCGGTCAGCAGGTTGGCAAGCACTCCACCCAGGTTGTACAAGGTGGTTGGGATATCTTCAAGAGGCCTTTCGGGTGGGGTAAGCAGGCATTGGCCTCCCGTTCCGGCAAGGCTGAAACGCTTGATGCATAATTTCCCGTCTTTCCGTATGAAGGTAAGGTTGAAGATGCGGAAGGAGACGAAGCGGTAGCCGGTTGCCAGTCCGCAGACAAGATGCCCGCCTTCGTGCAGAAGTACTTGCAGGAAGATGGAGAACAGCAGAATCAGTATGGCTAACAGGGAAATTCCTACCGTCTCCAGCATGCCGGTTTCGGCAAACTTGCTGTGTAAACCGTCGAACGAGTCTCCCAAAACCAGGACTCTTACACCTATTACTCCTACGAAACCGATGCATGCCCCGACCATGAATCCTCCGGCCAATTTAAGTACTTTCTTCATCCTGATATCTTGATAAATGTGTTTGCCGGCAAAGGTAAAGGATTTTATCTGAAATGCAACAGCTTGCCCCATGTATCATAAAAAGAAAGAGATTGTGATTGCCACAACCTCTTTCCGTCACCTAAACCCACTACGCAGGCTACAGATAGGGAATTATAGTAATATAGATACCCGTAATGATGGCCGAAGTGATTACTCCTGAAATATTAGCCCCCAAGGCATCTCCCAAGATGAAGGAATTGGGGTTGTCCTTGCTTACTATCTTCTGGGCAACCTTCGCCGTAGTAGGCACGCAGCTCACGGCTGCAATTCCGATGACCGGATTGTAATTGCCCCGCTTGATGAAGTACATGATGTACCCTCCAATGATTCCGCTGATACCGGAGAGCAACAGTGCGCCCATGCCCAATACCAACAATTTAAGAATTTTAGGGTCGAGCAGCAGATGTGCGTCGCAAAGTACGCCCAACAACAGGCCGAGCATGAAAGTAGAACCATACAACAGCGGACCGCTTACAAAATCGTAGATATGCTTCATCCCCGACTCGCGTACTGCCACTCCGAGGAACAAGGAGAAGAACAGCGGTGAGGCAACCGGGAACAGAAAACACAGTACAGCACACAATATAGCCGAGAAAGCCAGTTTTACTTTGGCATCATAGTTTTTGGGCGGCTTCTTGCTCGTCATCTTGATGGCGCGCAGGCGTTTCGGCACCAGCAGCTTCACCAGATAGGGGTAACCGCCATATGTCAGTCCCAGATAGAGATAGGCCACTACCGTGATGGGTACAAACAGATGTTTGGCCAGGGCCAAGGAAGTGAAAAGCACCATCGGCCCGTCCGCACCTCCTACCATGGCTACGGAAGCGCTTTCTTTCAAGGACAGTCCCAATGCAGATGCGATGGGTACAGTCAGGAAAGTTCCCAATTCGGCACATAGGGCAAGGAATATGCTGGCAAACGGTTTCTGTAGCAGGAAGCCCACGTCGAGCAGGGTACCGATACCCATAAATACGAAGCATGCAATCAATCCGTTGCTGAAGGTCAGGGTGTAGACCGGTTGCAGGAAGTCTATCTGCATGGTGTTCATCAAGTCGTCCGTATCCGAAAGCATCGGGTCCAGAAAGAGATTCCCCAATGTGCCGTCGGGCATGAAAAGGGTGCCGCAATTGATGGCGACCATACCCAGTCCCATGGGAATCATGACCATCGGCTCCAGTACGCCTTTCCATCCCAGGTATATGAGCAGCAGGCCCAGGGCTATTAGAAATACACGGGCAGAGGAGAGTAGCCAGCCGCTTTCCATCATTGTTCCGAATCCTTGGAACAAGGTTGCAAAATCTATATTCTCCATAATTAGTCTTTGTTTTTGGTGTCGTTGTTCTTTTTAGTCTTGTTCTTGTTGTCACGGTGGCTGATGGCATCTTCCAGATACATCATAAGGGTATCTTCTGGGTAGAAGTAGTCTACCAGGTTTCTTTTGGAGACACCGTGGCTTACTCCGTGGTAATAGCCTCGAGGCTTTTCGTTTTCACGGTCCACACCCCGGCTGTAGTCTTCGCGCGTGTCGTTGCCGAAGATGTTTCCGTGCATGGAGGGGGTGTGTAGCATCAGTTCCATCTTCTGGCGGAACTTCTTTATGCGGTGCAGGCGGAGTAACTCCTGCTGGTGGGAACTGTAGAAATCGAGTGAATCGGCTGCGCTGGCTATCAGTTTGATGATGAATGCCACAAAGAAACCGATTGCAAAAGTGAGCCCCATCATCTCAAGGGTGGGGAGGAATAAATCGGACATAGTTATGATATTAATGTGATGAAATGGATAATAAAAAAGCGAAAGATGTACATGCAGTACACCTCCGGTAATGGTTTGCAATAAGTCCGATAAAGTCTAAATCAGGATATGCAGCAGTGCATAGATATAGTATCCGCAGGAATAGCGGAGAGCATTGGGATTGAATGAAAGGTTGGCGCTCTCTCCGGCAGACAGATGGCTGGAAAGCAGATGCTCCAGTTGCCCGGCTGGTTTCAGAATTCTCATCTTCAGGAATTTCGGAGAGGCGTGGTTATGTGTGTATAGGCTGTTCGGACACAACGCTTCGTTGGTCCAGCAGTCGGTATTTTCGTCATTGAATAGTGAACGGTGGGTGGCTGTGTACGATGCGCACTGTGTGTAGGCGGTAAAGGAGCATTCGGAGGCCGGACTTCCGACAACTATTCCCGCCGGACTCCCGGTAGTATTCCGTGAGTCTGGCTGTTCCTCCTGGGAGATGGTAGTCAAACCCAGACAGAGGAAGGTAAACATAAGTATGTAATACAGATGTTTCATCATAGCAAGATAAAGGAACAAATAACTTTGGACAAAGTTATATATTCCGCTGTATTTTAAGATTAATTGTCTTTTTCCTCTGCAGGAAGTATTCTGAAGGACTGGTTGCGGCATTTATATGCCCAACCGTTCCTTCAGTAACCGGTATCTGGAGAGGCTTACCCGTAGCTTGACGCCACTTTTTAACGTCACTTGGTAGGTCTCTTTTCCATACTGTTCTACTCGTGATATCTGGGTTACGTTGACAATGCTCGAGCGGTGGATGCGGACAAAGTTATCTGCTGGCAAATGTGTCTCGAAGTTTTTCATGGTCTGTTCCTTGATGTACTCTCCGTCGGATGTCACCAGGGTTGCGTAGTCCCCACAAGCCTGGATGTATAATAGGTCTTCCACTTTGATGATGTGAATCCGGGAGCCGTCTTTTATCGTGATCCGGTCAATACTTTCTTCTTGTGGCAGGGGAGCGGCCTTTTCTACCTCGGGGGCGGTGAATTTTTCTGTTTGTAATGAAGTGTCTGCCACAATCTGCAGATGATACCACAAAAGGATAGCTGTCCAGGCAGGAATACCGAACAAGAGGCGGAAAGGAATGCTTGTTTGGCAGGTGTGCCTTGCCAGCGTTTGTCTTCACATCCGCCGCAAAAGCAACTGCATTCTATGCGTACTTGCCAGTCGGCGGGTATGTGCAGTTCCACTCCTCCCCAACTGCAGTCCAGGTCTATGTAGGTTTCTCCGGGTGCTATGTTCCTCTTGCTCTCCCATTCTCTTGTTCATCATCCGTTGTACCATCTTGGCACGGCGATGCACTGTCCTTTGGTGTGTCCAGTTTCTCCTATGGTGATGTCTGAGAAGGAAGATGCCGATGAGGATAAGGGCCAAGGGCCACAGCATGGCTTGGAAATTGCCGGGGAATAGCAATAAGCCTGAAAGGATAAAGAGCGAGGCGGTCAGCACTTTGCCGGAGCCTGCATAGGATGGGAATCGGTGAATCCGGAGTTATCTGTTCCTCCACCAATACCAGATGAAGCGTAGCCCGGTGCCGAGAAGCGCGAGAGAAAGTCCGGTATAGAACACTGCGATGAAGGAGTCGGGCAGAAGGTGGTAGGTACGTATTACAATTCCCATTGCAATCATGCCTATCATGACAATCCATCCTTTTACGTCGAAAAAGGAAAAGGGGCAGTGCTTCCCTTTCTTCTGTGAGATACGGAGAGTATGTTTCTTGTATAGCCTATGGAAAATAATGCCGAAGAACAGAAGGAATACCAGGCTGGCTTCGCAGACTTTGAATAGCCAATAATGTCTGTCATCTATCCAGCAGGTCAGGCCTATACGCAGAATATTGACTCCTGCCAATGACCATATGGTTCCGGCAGTTATGAGCAGTGTATTTGGAGATACTCCGTATTTCATGATGAAGGTTGTTTTATTACACAAATACCGGGCTTGTATAGCGGAGTCCAAAAATTAAAAGAGGCTCTATTCTATTAAGAATGAGCCTCTTGTTTGTGGACCAGCCTGGGCTTGAACCAGGGACCTCCAGATTATGAGACTTTATATTTAGACTTTATAAAAGGCTATTTATCAACAAGTTTATAATCTCTTTGTAAGCTTGTTAGTCAACAATTAGTCAACATCAAATTTACGATACAAATATACAAATTCTTGTTTATTTTAAGATGTTTCATTCCATTTGATTTAAGGATTTGTTCAACATTTCTGTAATAGGGGGTATCCTCTCTAAAAGGTCGTATTAGTCCATACATGGAGTTAAATGGGTCTCTCCATTAACCTCTTTATCTTTTATAATGGCTAAGTAGTGTATAGTTGAAATACAGCCATCTCTCCATTCCAGTATTTAATAATGAGATATTAACATTAGTTTCCCCTCTGTAATATGGTTAACTTCGTATCAGATTAATTCAATTATCAATTATCAAATTAATACAATTATGAGACTTACCAAGAAGAACTCTCCTAAAAGTTACACTATCTACTACCTACCACAAGAGATTAAAGAAACTATGGTTACAGAGGTCAGTTACCTGCCTATTACCAGAGAGAGACTGGAACAGTTCTTTAAAGATGCGGCAAGTAAACGAAAGCCTAAATTAGTCAAGAAGCGGAAACAGTCAAGGCAGCAAGGGAGTTAATTCCATGCTGCCTTTATACTTCAATACTTATTTCCTTTTATAAGTCATTTTAGCATATTCTACCCCTCCATCATCCTCTTTCTCCATATATTCAAGAACTAACTTGCTGTTGGATATTTCAAGAACATTCAAATCAAGAGCATAAGTGGCATCAATAGGTCTAAGTGTCAGCAGCTTATTACTCAATGCCCATTTCCCTTCATCTAATTCCGAATTATCCAAATCATATTCAGTATATGTACCGTCAGCTCTGAATGTAAGATTACCAAAATATTCGCATTCATCTTTAGGTGCATGACTCCATTCTCTGTTTTCTTCAGGATATTCTGGCTCTATTTCATACCCTTCTTCGTAAGTTAGTACCCATTGACCTACAATGTTCTCTGTAGTAGGTGTACTTTCTTCTTCGTCATCATCACTACATGCTGCGAAGTTAACACTCATAATTACGGCTACGATAGCCATTCCAATAAATCTTAATGTTCTCATTTTAATTAATAAATTAAGTTAGTAATATAGTTTATAAATATTTATCCACTCCATTTGTACAGCGTACCGTCTTCCGTTCATCCAGCATTCTCATGTACTGCAAGTTCTTTGTCTTATTGTACATGAACTTATCCTCATGCCAAAGGTGGTAAACAATACCTGCGAACTTCAAATACCGTTTCCGGCAACCACTGTTCAGCAGACGCTTGCCCAAATCAATATCCTCACTTCCCCAACCCTCATAGAATTCATCATAACCGTTTACCTTGATAAAATCCTCACGGAAGAAGGACATGTTACAGCCCAATGCAGCCGAACGCTTTCTACGGTATCTCGGAGCCAAGAAGCGAGCCAGCCATATACAATGGATTGCATTCTCCGGCTTGCTTTCAATTCCTTTCGTCCAGACATGAATCGGGCGTACCATACCGGACTTACATATTTCCTCTGTCAGCTCTTTGCCCAAGTTTACCCTTCCACCTTTCACGTAAATGCCACGGCCAGCTTCACGGAGATGGTCGGCTATCAGCTTTGGATGCAGGAACACATCACCGTCTATCTCTATGATATAGTTTCCCGTACTACGGGCTACACACTTGTTGCGCATCATAGCCAATCGGAAACCTTTATCCTCATGCCACACATGTATGATTGGAAACGGTGCCTGCTCTTGCAGCCTTGCTATCAACGAGGCGGTCTCTTCCGTAGAGCCATCGTCTCCTATAATGACCTCATCGGGCAGGACTGTCTGCTTGAACAAGCTGAGTAAACATACTTGCAGAGCATCGCAACGGTTGTAAGTAGAGACTATTACGGAAATCTTCCCCAAGTCCTTTCTATTCATTACTACCAGATTTAAATAAGTTAATCAGATTAATTATTACCACTCTATACACTCTTGCCTTCTTTTATATGGATATATGGATGAAATGGCTTGAATAAGTGCACAGAGTACACAGCATAAAGCTGCACGCAATTTGATTGATTGCCACGTTAGAAATAGAACTGTCTGTTTTGTGAATATCTGTATCGTAGCCAGTGTTCCCTTACTGACCGTTATACAATAAAGAAGCGTGGGAACATTGAATATTACCAAGTTGAGGCTCTGGACTGCCTTGCACAAATAATAAACAATGCCCACGCCAGATATGTATATAGTTCACCCTACAGAGGTGAATATATAACACTGACGTGAGCGTCCTTGCCTATTATCCTTGTGCATGAAATTGTCCAGATTTCAACTTAGGATAATATCTTAAACGCTCTTCGTTAACTAATATGTCCTTCCAACTTCCCAACGCATTAGGCTGTTAGAATTGCTGCAAAGTTACGAATTTACGTTTGATTGGCAAGAACTTATTGTTTATTAAATGCAGAAAGGCATTCCTACTCCATAAATCAAGGTTAGGAGCAAATTTGTAAAAGGTCTATATAAGTAGAAATTTACTCCCAACTTGAATTATTGGCTTAAAAGGCTGTT
>OFCJ01000018.1_pt1 | contig 169803 bp, 156 predicted proteins | sample 1520791 | NCBI WGS metagenome assembly OFCJ01 (sample SAMEA2699027, study PRJEB24076) | metagenome | biome: Human gut stool | place: Spain | collected 2012-01-21 | reverse complement strand
GCCGCGGGCGCGGTTGCCCATAAACGCCTGGGGTACGGTCAGATACAGCCGCTGCTGCCCGGCATCAAAGCGGGTCGTCGCGTCTTTAATCATCTCGGTTAACGGTACGCAGGCATCCGCCGCCAGGACGTCGATTCCGGCGATCGCTGAGGTATTCACGCCCATCCCGGCCAGCTGTCCGCGCGTCAGGCAGGGGGCCAGACCGTGGCCTTTTTCACCGGCATTAAACGTGACATCGCGGGTGGTCATATATCCGTCATTCAGATAGATATCGGCGCGGTAGGTGCCCGGCGGCAGCTCCTGGCCCTTTTCAAAGCCGGACAGATCCGCCACGGCGGCGGGATCGTCCGCCAGAAAGCGTGGGTTGAAATAGAGCTCCGCCTGGGCGTAAAAAGCCGGCGAGGCGAGTAAAAGAGCTAAGGGAATCTGCGCGAATGCGCGCGCAGATCCTGGAGTCATACGCCGGGAGCCCACGTGGTCGAGTCCATATTTCAGATGTGACATAGTCCCTCCGGTCCAAAGTCGCCCGGCCATCGTTATTTTTTTCGTTCAGGGGGGAGAGCGCTGCTCCCCGATCGGTTACTGCATGACGCCTTTCATGCGCGGGGTGAGTGCGCCGTAGTCGTTAATCGTCCGGTAGGTAATCTCGCGACCTGCATCGGACGGTAAACTGACGCTGGCTTCGTCCATCGGCGGGACCAGCGCATTTTTCAGCACCCGGGTGCCGGCGTTGAGTTCGGTGACCGTCAGGTAATAAGGGGTGGGGTTAATCAGCGTGAGCGCATTCCCGCTGCGGCGAAACGTCAGCTTTTCCGCGGCCTGATCCGGCGGCAGCGCCAGTTTAGCCGGGCGGTAATAGAGCTTAATGCGGCTGATGATCGCCAGCTGCAGGGTGTTATCGCTGAGCTTTGATTTGTCCATCGACGGGATCGCCTTGACGTTCATCCAGAACAGCGTTTCCCGATCCTGCGGCAGCTGGTTGTTGGTGGCATCAAGGATGCGCAGGGTATTCTCTTTCTTCCCCTGCATGGCGAACAGCGGCGGGGTGATAACAAAGCTTCCGTCCTTCGCGCCGTCGGCATTTTCCACCCAGGACTGGATCAGATAGGTATTGTCATCGTTATTCGTTACCGCCAGCTGCGCCTGTTTCTGCCCCGCCGGATAAATTACGCGGGTAGCACCCAGCGCCACGCCGGCCTGCGACTGAGTCGAAAAACCGGCGGTGGCGATCAGTAAAAGTCCCGCCAGTAAACCGCGCATCCCGCGCGTGGTAGCCAGTCTATTTTTCATATTTATCTCTTTCTTTCTCACGGTGATTTCCTGTTACCGGCGCTGATTACTGGTAGGTCAGGGAGAACCAGGCCTGAGCATTCGCGGCTCCTCCGGTGACCTGACTCCCGGTGGAACGATATTTAGCGACAAAATGCAGCGTGGTTGGCCCGGTGTGCAGCTGCGCCCATGCCCCTGCTGGCGCGTTGAGCGGGATCTGGCTGCCGGTTTTATCAAACAGGGCAACGCCAATGCCGGTAGCGATCCCCGGCCCCTCGCCAACCGAGAGGACATCCGGATTTTTACCATCGGCGACGCCGTGAAACGCCACGCCAACGCGCTGGCTCACGGCGGTACTGCACTCCTGTAGGTGAATATCGAAAGGGACGGGATTGGTGTCTTCCCCGGCCGAATGAAACCGATTGCTGCTGATTTGCCCCATCTTGACCGTCATCTGCCGGTCTCCCGCTTCAACGCGGCAGGACTCGGCAATGACGATCCCCTGGAAGCGCATGTTCCCGCCGGGCAACATCACCTCCCAGTTACCGGCCAGCGCCATCGGTGGTAGCAAAAATATCAACAGACCCGACTTCATCTTTTGCATCGTTATCACCCCAGTCTTATTTGGATAACGGGCCATCCTGGCCCGATGCGCCTCCTTGCCTGATGAAGAAATTACTCGTATTGCACTTTAAAGGTGGCGTCCGCGTTAGCAGTACCGGCCGTCGCGACACCGGTCGCAAAGTAGCGAGCCTGGAACGGGATGACGTTGGTACCATTGCTGAGGGTGGTTTGCGCGCCGAAAGTCGCGCCATCCAGCGCCAGCGGGGTACCGGTACGGTCAAGGATCTGTACGCCGACGTTAGTCGCGCCGCCCGCGGCAGAACCCTGCAGGGCCAGAACGGTTGGGTTGGTACTGTTAATCGCCGTGCCAGCAAAAGCAATGGCGGCCTTCTCGGAAACGGTGATATCGCAATCATTCAACTGGATGTTGAAGCCCACGGGAGAGCTGGTGCTGCCTGCGGTGGCGAGTTTCGCTGAACGAACCTGGCCTAACTGAACGGTCTGATCGAGAGAACCGGCATCCACTGCGCAGGCCGCATTCACCACTTCACCTTTAAAATGTACCGTGCCGCCGTTCACCGTAACGGGATCGGCTGCCAGGGCTGCAGTAGCGCTCAGGGACAGTGCTGAAAAAACGATAACGGCTAATTTGTTCATGGTAAAACTCCTGTGTATGAATAATCCTGAAGCGATGCTTCACTTAAAAAGACATTTATTGTTGAAAAATAAATTTTGAAACGTAATCCTATTTTTACAGCCTAATTTATTCATCAGGTTGCGACGGTGGGTATAAATAGTCTTAAGTTTCACGCCAAACTCTTCTGCGATCTCCTGGTTGCTTTCCCCTCTGCTCAACATGCTTAATATCTGCTTTTCACGCAGACTCAGCTGGAACTTAGTATGATAATTTCCTGCAGTTTCTTTCTTTAAAAAGAAATTCAGAATACTTCTGGTGTTACTCTTTTTGTCTAGTACCGTTACTTTGCCAAAGAGTTCGGACTTATAGAACGCTAAGTCGCTGGATGCAAAGGCGACAATGTTTTTATTCGAAAAATAAATCCACTCCGCACCGGGAAGGTCGTTAGAGTCCAAATCTATAATCAAAAAGAAATTGTCAATAAACTCTTCTCCAAGCAATTCAATCAGGCCCAGAGTAAAATATTTATCCTTAGATAAAATATTAGTTGATAGATTCATATCTGAACGCGATCTCATCCTTGGGTTGACCTTTAACTCAGCGTTAATAACACCATTCAGCGAATTGAGGGTAATCTAACATTGCCCGCCTCAATGAGACATGTCGCTGACGCTCTAAAAGATATAACGGCCATTAAGCTGTTTTTGTGTGGTGTTTTTGTTTGTATTTATATTTTTTATTGGTGTTAAATTTTGTTATTATATTTATTTGTAGTTTTTTATAAAGCAAAGATGATAGGGAGAGGTTATCATTAAAGCCTCAACAATAGCCCTGCTCTTTGTATTGGAATTTTCTTAGGGAATATTCCTTGTTAAAGGCGTGGGATTTTCTATCTTAGTGCAGCAAAAATTTTTAAGAGCTTCTGAAGAGCCCTATAGAGGTGACCCGAGTATACCTTTTCCGCTCGCATCAGAACGCTAATTCTGCAGGGGAAAATAGCATCGTATTTATTCAGAAGCGATGACGGATTGACTACGGAACCCAAACTGCCGTGCTGAAGCGATGGCCGGCAGTATAATTGAGGCGATGATGCAAAAGTCTTTTATAGCCGGGCTGGGATTCGGAGCGTGATATTAAGATACACGGGCTGAAAAGCATGGGGTTCGTTCGCAGCCTGTCTTCACCCTCGTTTGTCAGTGTAATGAATGGATATTAATGTGCCAGGGAGTTTTTTCTCTGCTATCGCCTGGAGGAGACGCCGTTGCAGAACGCATTTGGGGGTATTAAAGAAGGCGGTACGGCTGCCATGAGAGAGTGGAAAAGCAAAAAGCCCGCTCGAAAGCAGGCTTCTTAAATTTGGCTCTCTGACTGGGATCGCCTTTGCCATTAACTGGCTGATTGATAAGCTAAAGCAAAAACTTGGGGTTGTCAAGACCACCAGAATGACCACCATTTTTTTCTGGCTTTTCCTTCCGGTATTCAAGTCGGGTATTATGACCTGTACGCCATCTATGTTGTACCTGCCCCATACCCAGATGAAGCGCAAAGAAGGCGCTGAGGGAATTTGAAACAAGTGAAACAGGGAGCACTACATAACATCAGAAGCCAGATAAATGATGGAAGGTCAATTAATTTTCTGTTCGGATTCGATACTCTTGTCTTTCTGGTTCAGGTGCGAAAGTCATCAACATTCGTGGATACTAATTAATGCATTGTTTGATGAAGCCTCAACTTCTTACTAGAAAAGGCTCTATAACGCCGTATCTCACGCGTGAGCATATTCTCTAGCAATATTGTCTATCCGGGCAGGTGAAATATCATGGAACGCAAAGGGTCGGGTTCATCGGGGGCAGGATCGCATGCCGGACGGGGATTTCGCTATCAGGATGCAGTCGGAGTATGGCTGTCACTCCGCTGTTGGAATCAAGAACTTCACTATGGCACTGTGATCCCTGAGGGGCGAGATGATTACGAATTACAGGGCTCCAGGGGCTCCGCTCTAGTACAAGTTAAGTCTCGTCGTGATCACATGGGATTATTCCCGATTAGTGAGGTTGTTGGTTTTGTGCGGGCGCTTTGGAGCCGGTACGAAGTATCTCCGGATCCTGACAAAGATCTGAATTTGATCCTTGAGCGCCCTGTTATACAGGGGCCAAACACAGATTATATCCTTACTGAGCATACCGGCTTAGCTGAGGTTCTGCGAGGAGACTCTCGCTGGAAATTACTTGCACCCCGTACTCATATCTGGATTGCTGCTGGACCCGCAGAAAAAGCAATTGAAATTATCAGCCATACACTTTCTTGTGCACCAGTGGCTGCACAAGTTTACTACGGCGAATTGTTAAACCACATTGGTGGTTTGGCTGATGCGAATGGGATGGTTAAGAACGGAAGATACGAAGGATTGGCTATATCCGATGTCGAAGCGGTTATTCGTCGAATGGAGCCAGTCCTTGATGTAGCAGGCATGGAGATGGCCCTTCGTGAAGGGTACTGCGATGTTATTGATTTTCTGACAACGGTAGATGAGCTTGCATTTTATCAGGGAGTTGATACCCGACCGGCCCATCTTGCTGCAGGCCTTGTCGTGGAAAGACCTGAAGCGCGCAATGTGGTTTTGACTATGCTGGTAGCCCAAAGAGCGGCTCTGATCGTTGGGCAGTCAGGTACAGGGAAATCAGCACTCATGTGGGAAACAGCCCGCGTCAGCCGACATACAGTACGCTGGTTTGAAATTACTCGTGGTGACAGCCTTGACGCCCATTTACTTATCCGTTTTGCCCGTTCACTAAGAGCGTCATCTACAGCGCCCGTTGGTTTCATTTTTGATGATGTGGGTAAAGGAAAAGCGGGCCTTTGGGATAGCTTGCTGCGTGAGGCAAGAGCCGGAAGCGGCATTCTTCTACTCGGTTCAATCAGAGAAGAAGATGTTTTTATGCTAACTACCCGCTCTTTCGCCGGAGAGATCCGCCCAACCGTGGAGGACGTTGTCGCCGAACGGATTTGGCAACAGCTTTCTCATCAGGGACAAACCACATGGGCTGGCTGGCGAGAGCCATGGGCGCAAAGTAATGGACTTTTGCTTGAATACACGCATATTCTCACCCGTGGTGAACGGCTAGAAATAGTTCTTGGAGAACAGATAGATTGTCGCCTTCGGGAGGCAAGGGATGCCGAGCTGGCTATTCTTCGCATTACCGCACTGGCTGGTGCTGCGGGGGCGATGGTTGATACTGACCGGTTATCTGAAGTTCTAAGCCTCTCTCAGAGCGATCTTTCCCGAGCGCTACGGCGGCTTATTGATGAACATCTCATTTCCGAATCCCGGAATGGGCAGTTGGGAGGGCTGCATCAGCTACGCTCTGCGGCTATTTTCAGTCTCTGCCATAAGTATCCGCCGCCAACACTTTTGCACACCATCGCAGAAGCAGTACTCGCCGTTCACAACATGAATCTGGATATGCTTGTGGCTTATATCATCATCCATTATCCGGAAGCGAAAGCTGCTTTGATTAAGGCGATTGCGACCCGAATCGAGCGTGAGTGTGATCCTGCTGCGTTAGTGACAGTGCTGTCAGGACTGGGACAGGCGCATATTGAGATGACGCTACGGGACTGGATCCCGGAGGTGAAAGCGTTGGGGGTAGAACCGACACTTATTACAGGTATTGTTATGTTCGCCGTCGCTGATACAGATCTTTCCTCTGATATTTTTCCTGAACGAATGAGAAATTCAGCGCACATATTGCAAACCCGATCAACATCCGATCCCAGATTGACTTTATTAACCCTGCTTTCGCCAACGATAATTGAGCAGATAATTTCTACCTCTACGATATCAAATCTTCGGGGAATTCTGGGGGGGCTGTTGGGAATAGAGGTCCCGGCGAATATTCGACAGATGATGGTTAATGCAAGACCCTGCTTTGATGCGTTGGACCTTATGGCTATAGCAGACTTACTGAGTGTGGCCCGATTTGTCGATCCCGCGATTTCGATGGCATGGGCATGTAGCAATATTCCAGAACGATTAATTGCGCGTATTCCACTTGAGATCCCTTGGGCTGGACCAGTCAGTGTTGAAGTGGTGCCAGAAGGGCGGCTGCTGCGTAGCTCGATCTTCCATGTTGCACATTCTGTCCAGACAGACGTTCATGAAGACGTTGTACAACTTTGCACACTCCTGCTTGGGTTGGATCCAACAGCCGCTGTGGTTGCTGTAGATGCTGTTGTTGCGGGTGGCTTTCTCTCAGGTATTCCGGATTATCCCCTTGCGTCTAAGCGAATTCCAAGAGAAAACCTGCCGCCACCAGCATTACCCGAATGGAATAAACGGTGGATAGCGACCGCCGCCGGGCTGGTGGGAACAGAAAGCTATACGGATTATTTACAGCGGGCACTCGTACTGTTAAATAAACTCGTTCCGTTAGTCGAGAAGATTCTGGATGGAACCTTACGGTGCAAGGCTCCTTCATCTAAAGTTTTGGAACAGCTGGGGGCCATACATGAGGCTTCGCGGGAACTTACCCCACCAAAAGGAGGGGAGTTTATTGGTATAAATATAGAACTGCACGCCACTCCTGTTCAGAACATATTATTCTATTGTTCGACAGATATGATCCGGCGATTTATATCTTTACCTGAAGGATATGGTGCATACATTGCGTGGCTGAAAGATCTGCTGAAAGACATAGAAAAGGGCAAAGATTATCCTTGGGAACTTGTGGGTGGTTATCCGGAAAAGTCCTTCACGCGATTAAGGGAGTTGATCACGTCACTACGTCTTCTGTCAGCTGAAGCGGGTACCCAAGGAATAAAACCGACGCAGCTATGGTTAGCTGAGGCTAAAACGGCTGTGCGTGGAGGGGCATTGAGCAGCGCCGTCAGAGTGGTAATGCGTCAGTTCAATAAGTTAGCCTCTGGCTACCTGACAGAGATAGAGGACAGACTGAAAAATAGAGGAATTGAAACAGAACTCCATGCTCGCCCTGACTGGGAGGAACTTTTGCCGTGGCCAACATCAGAAGTTCTGGCGATCGTTGATCTTGAGTATCCTGAAGACTGGCCGAACTGGCTTGAGGAAAATGGCGCACATATTCAGACTGCAATTGGTGAACATCGTCGTCTATGGATTATTCCTCGTATTGCAGGGATTGTAGTATCCCGCCTTACCGTCAGCGCGATATTTAGTTTTTTTGCATCCCCGTATGCAGTTGATGAATGGCTTGATGAATTAAATTTGCATCGCCTTAACGATACATTGACTCAGGCTGCGCAACCTGCCTTGGCGCTTATCAGTGAGCTTGACGGATTACGCTATTTTAACCTTGGAACGGAAAATCGCCCTCATCTGGAGCAGTCTGTACGTAAAGAGGATGAAAAAGCCCTGATTACCGCCCTGAGGGAATTTGAACAAATAGCAGAAGGTACGCCGGTTCAAATGTTACCCCGACAATTGAATGAAGAGTGCATAGCAGGACGAGCAGCTATAGCTGAGGGGGAGATTGCCCTGTTACATGGTCAGTTGACGCCAGGAAGCGAGGCTTTAATGATACTTCAATTTACTTTGCTGACTCAGGATCTGGTGACTGCCTTAACACAAGCGTAGATGTCTTTAGTATTTTTTAGTCGACAGTTGCTTACCGAAATTGTATACGTAGAAGCTTACTTTGTAGGTTTATATCAATGTGGTTTAGCGTGATTGCATAGATGATATTTCATTATCAAAAATTAAAGCAAATTCAGTTCGAATCTTACAAACGATCCCTTTAACTTTTTCATCTTCAAAAAAAAGAAATTGGGATCTAATTATTTTGTCATCTGAAAACTGGTTATTCAAGTTGCAGGTTATATATTAACTTCACTGGATAAGCCATTTTCTTTGATATTTTGAATATCCTTTTCTGACGGATGAAAGAAAGGTTCAATTCCAAATAATTTTGCATCTCTAAGCATTGATGAAAACTTATTCATTTCTATTAATATCTCACGGGGCTTAGCAGCAATTCTAGATACTGGTGGTTGTGTGTTTGTTAAAACACTATGTACCGCCTCCATAACGCTTGGATAATTCTCGGTACAATGAACTATATATTTTTGACAAAACCAAGCTAATCTATCATTAGTACAGTTATTGTATTCAACTTTGTCATCTTCAAGGCAAAGATTTTCAAATACCTTAAACGTTTCTTTATGTATTTCTTGGGGTTTGAATACATGTCCTTTATTTTCATCCTTAAATGGATGAGCTGTCCATCCATTTCTGATTGAAATTGCTCCGGATTTTTTTATACGTTTGTATAGTTTGTTGATATAGGTAAGGTGTGGTTTAAATTCTGGTGATGTTGATAAAACTTTCATCTTGAATTCTATAAGCTCTTGTAGTATACAAAAATTTAAAATCACACTATTTACAAACGGTTCATTGAAAGCGATAAAGGCCGCTTTTTCATCATGCTCATTTTGAAATGCTTGGGGATGGTTACCTATCATATATCTAAAAGCCAAATATGAGCTACCAATATTAAACAATGAGTTATATACTCTATCTATATCTATTTTTTGTTTATAAAATACTTAACATTTTCATTGAAATATCCCTTTGCAATTGAGAAGTTGCTGATTCCATATTTTGACTCAAGATATTCGTTCTGTGGTGATGTATAAAATTTTATCATGTGAAAAACTATTTCTTTTTGATTCTTCGTTAAATCATCTAACATGATAATTCCTTTTTTAATTTATAAAAAAATATTTAACGTACAAACTCGGAAATTAATTAATGTCAACAAGAACATATATCCTCAGTTATTATACTCATACGGCTTCCAATACATTAAAAATATACATAATAAGCCTCAAAATGCAGGTAAGTAATTCACTTATACTACTCCTGATGTGGTGTATAGACCAATGTTTTTCAGATTTCTTTTCCTGTTAATCAATACTTAATCACGGCGTTTTTACCCGACAGCGAAGCGTATCGTAATGCCTTTATTTAAGTTGCGAACAACCAGTTAGCCGAAAGGTTCAAGCAGATAATCAGATTTATCCGCGAGAACTTGGTAAAGAGAAGAAAGGATTCGGACAGGCTAAAACTAACGACAGAAAACTATTATCTATCACTATTCGCATCTGTATTTTGCGATTTAAATAGCTGCGCGGAATAGTAGACCAGCCAGCCCGTTCCCCGGAAGAAAGCATGGTCTGGCAAAAGTGTAGCGGTATTAGGCGCAGCTATTTAGATGAGTCGAAGAGCCATGCCGATTATATTATTTGCCGCAAGGTAGCTTTTCTTGTTCCTCCTGCGACCAGCACAAGCTGGAGTAATTGCATGTTTGACAGCAGATCCTTTCATCTATCTGTAAGATATGGCATCTTTTCCTCTTTCGATCGTACACAGTCTGGTTGGCACAATGATGCATTTGTTTGTCAATAAAGATGATTCGCGGATTTGTTGAGCGGATATTAATAGCTGACGTTCCATTTTCACAACCTTCAGCAAGACAATCAGCCCATGAGTGGAAGCGACAGTGTTCAATCAGGGGAACATTACGTAGATAATGTTTTTCTATTCCGGTAACTAATAACCACTCATCATGATAACCTTTTATACGCTTCGATATTAATTCCTGGTTTCTCATTCTATAGGATTCTGAGGTAAACCCTGGAAAAACCTTAATTGGAGAAATAGTTAGTTTACAATCTAATTCTTGCTCACAAATACGATGAAGTTCCTGAAGGCAGGCAGTAACAGAATTCAAATGTAATGTAAGATCTTCTGTTTTTGCATGAGCACTATTTGCATATTCCAAAGTGAAACTTTCTGCTTTATTAATTACGGTTGCAAAAACGCCATCATTGCGCTGGAGTACTAATACTGGATAAATCAATACTTGAGGCTTCGGTCCAAAAAAGCGGCTTCCTGTTTCTTCATAGTGAACATGTACACCATAATATGTGGTGCTTATAGAATCACCATCAATATAATCTTTTATTTGTGCAGGTCGTAAAGGAAATGGGATTTCTTTCGCTAAAACTGAACAATGTAAAAGGTTAAATAATGTATCTGCATTACTCATATAAGATTGCAGGTTGAAAATTTTAATATCATCTGGGCTTACCCTACCATCAGAAAAAGTAAGAACAGGATTCGTAAATACTACAGTCCATTGTCCACTGGATAACACAGCACAGGGAGTATCATGTTCGTTTATTGTTTTCATGGTTCGAACATAATCCATAACCTGTTTCAAAAAACCATGCCATTGTTTCGAAACTGGTGATTCATTTTCAGATTTGTCATTCAGTATATGACGAATTGCCATAACGATGAGATCTTCGTCCTTGGCTCTGTCTTCAGGGTTGCGGGCAGAAACAAAAGGAACGTCCCAAGCTTTCGCCTCAAAAATCATTAAAGGTGTTTTAGTCTCCTGATTTATGCCGACATAGTCCATAAATCGTGTTGTATCTGCTTTTATTCTGGCTTCTTCTTGAACATTACCATAGGCACCTAATCGCCAGCCCAGACTTGTTAGCAATCGATCGAAAAACAAGATTCGAGTATCATGTTCATGGAGGGTATTTGCACTATCTTTTGAATAAGGGTTAATAATTCCACATTCAATAAAGCGTACAATATCTTCCATTAACTTGGATAAATTACCACGAAACTGATTACGAAGTTGAGCTTCATTCACTGAATCAACTCCGGTAACCGATAAAGCAGACGCCGGGCAGCAGGCCAGCCCGCTTCCATAAAGATGTCCAGACTGTTTATCAAACGGGTACGTCTGTTTTGATCGTCAAAGATGGTTTTATAATCGGCAAGAAATATCCCCATCATTTTTACCAGTTGATCCATTCCCAGTCTTTCGTTCTGGAAACCGAGCTTCCTGCTGTGATAAAGCGCGTTAGCCAGTAGATCGAAACACTTTTCGGGTGAGACAGGAACCAGTGTTTCAAGGAGTTCGAGAAGATAGTAGATAGTGTGCGGCGTACCACAATCACCAATACGCTTCAGGTGCTTTTCGGTTTCATTCAGGAATTGCTTAAGTCCCTCATGTTTTAATGGCGGTTCGTCGGAATTATGCTTACCTTCGTAAGCGAAGCGAAGTTGCGAACAGGCTCTGTCGATGACTTCCGCACACCGTTTTACATTTTCTTTGTCAGCATCTGTCAGATTCGTTTGTTGATAATACTCTTCCAGCTTTATCCCGGCTGCATCAATAATGTTATAGGCAATATCCAGTGCTCGTTGCCTTATTTTTATATCTTCCGGTGCCGCCTGCCCGGTAAGTCCAAGAACGAACCCTTCCCTTAATGTGAACAGAACATTACTAAGTTCATCGTTATAAATGGTGGGGGCATTAGCCCAACTCTGTAGGATGTTATAAGCATCTCTGGTTTCATGCACTCCCCAGAGAATAGTTATATCACTGCTAACAATTTTACGAATGCGTTTTTGACGTTCCGGATCGCCACTAAACCGACCAAGCAATTTCTGAATGAGGCTGAAAGTACGTGAAGGATCAATATGTAGCAAACGTCTTATACCATACGCTACAGTATGCTCGAGAACACCGGTGTTGGTTTCCTGTTCAATCCTTTCGTTCAAATAGTGCCATACACTATCCTGATCAATATCCCATAGCCGCAAAAGGTGTATTGATGCCTGAAAGCGAACCGCCGGATGTGGATCAACCAGCATTCTTTCAATATCAGCTTTTAGTCGTCCATAAAGATCGGGACGCAAAGGAATAACATCAAGGATAATCTGCGCTGCATCAATTCTTGGTGCAGGAGAACCCCAACCAGTACTGTTTTCAAACTCTTCTTCTGTATTTTCCTGAAGTTCAGGGCCAGCAGAATGGGAAGCGATGGCGAGGAATTTTAAAAAATGTGATGTTAGTTCTTCTGCCTGCTCTTCATCCGCTGCTGGTAATAACTTCTGTTCAATGATTGCATTACAGGCTCTGATAATTACGTCTTCTGCGGTAATGCGTACATAATTATGAGTATTTTCCAGGTAGAGGAGACCATGAATGGGTTCAAGGATGTTGAAGATATTTTCTAATGATAGTCCGGAGGGAAGAGTATTGTTCGACTCAAGCCTCAATGCTTCTCTTGCTATTTTTACAGCGTCAATAAGAATCGTATTGTCCGGTTCTTTCTGGTCTAAATCATCAATAAAATCATAAGGTATTCCAGTTGTTACCTTGACTGGAGAAACGTTAAAAAGCCGCTCATTGCTTGATGTTTCAACGTCACCCGAAAAGTTTCTCAAGAAATCTCGAGCAGACTGAGTGCATAAATTCTTCGTACCGATAGCGTTAAAAAGACGACATAGCAGCCTGTTTTTTGCTTCTTCTGGATAAAGATAATCGGAAAAATCATACTGAAAAGCAGAGCTTTCTAGCTTCTCTCGTTCTTCTTCTGAGCGGCGAGTAACTCCCTTGCCCACAATATCAATGGCATCTTTACGGGTATCTTCACTTCGGATAAATATTTCTTGTGCAGTTATAGGCCACAGAAAATCAATCAGGTCGTCATCCCGTTTATTTGCAGCCAGAAAGAGCCTGCTCCAGAATACTGCCAGTGACGCTTTTTCGCAGATAAGTTTGGCAAGAATAAGTGCATCTGAACTTGGGGCAATTTGCAAACGTTGAAAAAGTTTATTAACCAGTACCTCACCGTCATGTGCGTGCTGGTTGTCTGGGTTATATGCCCAAATGTGGCTGCGATCGGTCTGAAGAATAATATTGTACCCGGAAATTGTTACATGCTCGGCAGGCACATCCACAGGATGTCTTCGAGCAACGTAACCATCGAGAGCACTCACCGCAGCGCGAATTGCATGGCTGGGGTATTGTTCAATAAAATAAGAAAAATATTCGCTAAGTGAATATCTTGCCAGTTCATAATCCTGTCGGGCATTTGATCTCAACGGAAGGATTTGGCTCTCCCCCAGATTTGTTTCCCGATCGTCTACGATGTCATGGTTATAGACAAATTCGAAGATACGAACTACGAACTCTGGTGCATGTACTCCGATCTTCTCAATATTGCGACAAAGTATGGGGATTTCTTCGGAGCCAAAACGTTGAAGCCGCTCAGGAGAAATGATTTGTTCCAGTAAATTACAGGAAGACTGAACATCGGTGTCGATTGTATCTGCAACGAACGAAATAGCGTTACCGACAAAGTATTCCGGATCACCTAACGTTAAGCCATGCGAAAGCATTGCACGGCTGGTTGTACCGAGCATATTACGTAAGACTGGCTCAGCAACCTGTCTGATGAGTGGATGCAATAAGAATCGCAAAGTTTCTGTAACTTTATTCACCTGAGGCGTCAGGGCTGATACCAAATGCACCCATGGTAGCAGGGCAACATTTCTTTCATCCTCAAATCGTATTGCCAGCGCACCGCATATATGGCCTAAAGTGGTTATTATTTTCTCATCGTCAACTGCCACACGTTCAGCAAGCCAGAGCAGATCGTCCTGTTGTATGGGGTACTCTGCTGCAATTCGACCAGCCGAACTACGAATAATCGGATCCCCATCTTTGTCATTGACCAGATTACTCACTGCCAGCCAAAAGCTACGATGATTATCGTCATAACTCCATATTTCCTGAAGCACAAAGCCAAGTGCGGGGGATAGCATTAATCCCTGAGCGTGTTCTTTCTGAAAATGCAATCTCCCCGCAATTAGCGCATCTGGCTCAAACGATGTCTGTGCCGCAGCATAGTCAAATAAAAGGTGATGGCGAAATTGTATCCGGCGGTCATTTTGTTCCCGATTCAATACGCCTTCATGACACAGTGTATCGAGCATGTCAGGATCCGTACCCGTAAGCAGGGATGAAACACTGAGCGAACGCCCATCAATCATGGCATCCACTAATGTTTTTATATTTCGCGTTGCATTAAGTCCATGTTTCCCAACTCGATGTTGCCAGTACAGTTTTAATAGTTCTGTCTGAGATGAGATAGCCGTAAACCTGACATCAGTTTCTTGCGAAACCAATTCTGCCAGCAGTCTGGTATTAAACGGAACTTTCGCCAGATCTCGCAGTTTTTCGGAGGCACCCTCTAGGGCCGTAGCCAGAGAGGGGGATGCTTCCAGTAGTTGGCGAAATTCATCATCTGACCAACGTGGGATAACAATATGGCGAACGGAAGAAAACAGAGTATCAGCACGTTCAGCAACAGGAGGGACACCTTTAAACAAGTCACGAAGCTTTACTCCCATGCGCAGATCAAAACTACGTATTGAAGCAATGATTTTCCAACGACCACCCCAGGCCAACACCTGTTCAATGAGTGGGCGGAAAACAGCTTCTCCCTTACCACCTCTGGTGGCATCCAGCGCGTCTATAATCAGCCAGCCCTGAGATGGGCCATCCCATGCCTCAAGTACGTCGGTCAAACTATGCTCCAGTTTGAGCTCTCGACTCAGACCTTCAAGTGACTCGACGGAATAGCGATCGACCGCCAGCTCTAGTACATCATCTCCCCGCTCGCGCAAACTGCGTGCCAGTGCATTCAGCACTCCACTTTTACCCGCTCCGGGTTCACCAATAATTAATAGAGAACCTGACTGCACCGCTTGTTCAACTTCGTTCTGGCATCCTCTGCGGAGGGTAACAGGTTGACCGGTCTGACTTTCAATAGATTCATATCGATTTAGGGAATCAGCAATTTCCTGAGAATGTTGCTGAAGTCGGGCAATATCATTCTTGTATCGAGGTGGTGCTGCGAGCTCAATCCCTTTTCCTGCAAGCTCATTGCGAAATATTGACAGATCGCCGCCACCGCGATGGGACATCATTGTGCCGCAAATTTCGGTAAAAATACTCAGGACCGTCGTTGCGTCAGAATCTTTAGTAAGGCTCTGAGCAAGTTGTAAATAGGCCGGTGAAGCCATATTTTCAACATCCACGACCAAAACAACAACCAGGCGGCAAAATTCAGAAACGAGGTGAGGAGGCAGGGGCTCAGAAGTTATGTTGCCCCAGGCAGCGGAAATGCAGCGTTCAAAAATGCTAAACGCCTTTGCCTGCCTTTGATTCATTGCACCAGGACCGTGCTGAGAAAAAAGAGACAAGGAGGCAGGAAGATCCTTCCGAATTGATGCTGGTGCTCTGGTACTTACGGCTAGAACCAGACGGTCCTTATCTGAATCAAGAGGCCTGTTCCATTCCAGAGAACCATTGCCGTCCCGGCATGTTAACCATTGGCGGACAAACTGTTCGACGGTTCGATAAAAAGGATTTTTTTCATCATCTGAAAGCGAAAGCGTTGTTTTTGCCTGAATGGCGATAAAACCATCCGCTGATGTGGCCACCAGTATATCGTCAACGGGCGCTTCGGTTTCAAAGCGTAACCAGACAGGGGATGCTTCGCCCAGTCCTAATCTTGCATCCAGTCGGCTACCAGACAGGATCTGAGCAGCAAAGTGAGCTCCCAGTTGTTGCTGAAATAAAATGCCGCTACTGGTTGCTGCTCCACCGCCGTTTGCGGGGCCGTTCAGATTCATATCAGACAAGTTTCACCTTCATATAATGAATGCAGTGCTGAGGCACTATCCTACCTGTTCTTGGGACTCATTTTACGGATAGTTTGTTAATAAAACAAAAAGATAAAAAAATATTTGAATGGCAGGTAGCATTGTTTACTACCTGCCATTTAGAAAACCAATCGTTGTTGGATGCATAATCGAGCAACACAAAACCACGATAGAGTGGCCGTGAGGAAATATTGACAGGCTAGTCTATAACCGCTTCTGACAGCGCCGTAAAAAACGCCCCTCCGACACCTTATCCACAAATGGACGCAACATCATTGCAACCTTCAGCGCTTCCACTTCATTAATATGGCAATCACCGTCGCGAAATAGCGCCATCATGCCGCGAAACAGGTGATCATATAGTGACAAATTACTTTCATAAACCGTGCTTTCCTTACGATATTGTTGCAATGTTGTTGCAACGGACTCGCGGTCTTCCTGCGAAGCGCCGACACTACTTCGAATATAGCCCCAGTAGTTGACGGTAGTCTTGTTTAACAAATAGAGAAAGGCTTCGCAGAACTGTTCAAACTCAGTTGCTCGAAAGTACACCCGGCGAGTGTAGATATTAAAAAAATCTTGTAGTTCAGCTAGCAATGCCAGCAGACTCTGTTTGCTGTCTACCTGTTCAACAGAAATGTTACTTTCCGGTTGGTAGTTGGAATAAATATCATCGGATGTACAGGAGATATGGCGGGGTGCGCGAAATGGCAGTCGTTGCCAGCCCCTGCGTTCTGGAAAGTAATTGGCGCAGTACCAGCTATCTGCCGCAGGGATTAATTTATCCATCAGCCAGCGATATGTCGTCAACGCATCCCAGTAATTACGAGGCCCGATGGCGTCCTCTTCCATATTATCGATATCATAGCGACTGGGAGGTTGCCAGATTAGCGCCACGCGATGATTAGTAAGGCGATTAAAATGAGGGTCGCGGCTGGCTAATAGTGTGACATGATGCCCTTCGTTCATTACTTCGTCTTTATGACGGGTAAAGACCATAATGCGCTCACGGGCAGGATTAAATATCGACCACTCGCCTTCGGTATCCAGATAGTCATGATGTTGACAAAAGGTGCTGATGCGACCCCATAGCCAGTAAGGAATGGTAATGAGATGAATATTATTACCGAGTGGTGTACTGTTCGAGAAATCAACAGTGCGACAAATCCGGTCAATCTCTTCCATTCGCTGTTTATAACCCCTCCAGAACTTATCAAAAGCATCACAGAGAGAGCGGGTTTCATTTAGGGTAAGAGCAAGGCGGCAATTACCAATATCACAATAATAATTTTCACCATGAGGTTCTTTTAAAACCCACGGTCTGACTCCCGCCTCCGGTGGGCTACCGACTCCTTCGAAGGCCGAATTTAGCAGGTCATTCTGACTCATCGTCAGCAAAACATGGCTATAGCGGCCATTACGAAAATCAATGAAACAGGATAGTGGGTTTCCTTTCAGATTAGGTAAAGGCGCCTTAATCAGCACATGATCGTTCTGAAGAGTATAGGTATCACCATTAATGTGTTCATATGGATGCGTGTAATTTCGCCAGGCAGAAGATTCATTATAATCCCACAAGCCATAGTTTTTGATATTTAACAGTGCTCGCTCGCCATAAAACAGAGACACCCAGCTTTCGTGACAAAAGCGATACAACAGATCTGGACAATAAATATTTTTCAGCCAGTCGTGGATTAGCTCCGTATCAAGCAGACGATGTACTATATTCAGTTCCTTAAAAAGAGCCTCTTGTTTTTTGTATTCCGCAATTAATTTTGCTGACGCTTTCTCACTGAGAATAATGTAAAACTCACTAATAGTTACCTGCCATTTTTCCCGATGTTCGTTAAAGCGCTTGATAGTGGAGATATAGTGACTCTCTGTGAATTTTTTATAACGTTTTACTTCGTATAACGAATAAACGTCCTGATTGCCATGCTGGCGATGCGTAAAAATATCAGCACCAAATTGTGATTGGCCGGAAATGCCAATCGTCATGGCATCAATTATCTTGCCGCCTTCGTTTTTCAGTCGTTTTTTAATGAGCTCACAACAAAATAACTCAAACGTTTTCGGATCCATAAGCTCCAGTGGTAAATAAGCATCTGCTTTTCCTACTGGGGCTCCCAGTTTTACAATCTGCTGTTCTGCTGTATTCAACGGACTCCCTCCGAAAGATTGATGAAGACAATGTTTTTGCGACTAATGCTTATATTTATAACATTCTATGATCTGTATTCCATGACTTCCTCTTGCCGTTTTTGACCGAAAGCGGTATCTTTTACCTGTACCTGCAAATTCAGGTGCCGGGATTGGAACCCTGAGAAATGTTACAGGCGACATACGACGCGCCCCGCGTCTTTTTTATGTCGTGCGCTCGGTTATACCTCAATGGTGGGCTGGGCGGGGGCACCGTAAGGTGCGCCGGTTGCCTGTAACGCCGGTAGTTCCAACCCCGTTCAGTCCACCACCATGAGATTGGAACCTCTGGTGGTGGGTTTTAAACCCGTTACAGGAGGCTGCCACTATGGCTACTACCCCAATCCAGACACATCCATTACTTGCTGTTCCCTTTAATGCCGCCACGGATTTCACCGTACTGGCCGATCACTGCGAAAACTTCGCCGAAACCCTAATTGAAAGCAACGATCCCACACTCAAAATGGCGCTTTGCGGCAGACTCAATGCCTGTCTGTCGCTGTTGCAGCCCACGTTGTTAGAACCCGTTCCGCCCCATCTTATTGAAAGCCTGACCGTTGATACCCTCCCTGTAAACTCCTCTCAGTTTGGGCCGGAATGCACAGAGCTTTGTAGCTACTGCCTTGCCCTGACGCAGACGCTGGCGGAGCAAGGATTTTCTTATGAAAAGGAGAAACAGCTTAGTTATCTGCTGTATGACCTGATCAACTACTTTGCTGCGGAAATGAAAGCGCCGCGCTGGCTCCGCACAGCCGACGGCGTGAAGTTTATCGACGAGGTAGCCGCATGATGCAACAGGACTGGCATCCCGCCGACATTATCGCCGGGCTGAAAAAACGTGGCACTTCGCTGTCAGCGCTTTCCCGTCAGGCGGGGCTGGCATCCTCTACGTTGGCTAATGCGCTTACCCGCCGCTGGCCCAAAGGCGAAAGATTGATTGCCGAAGCGTTAGATGTTGCGCCTGAGAACATCTGGCCTTCACGCTATCGCTGATCTCCCTCCGGCGCAGCCCGGATACGGAAGCTGCGCCGCATTTCGTTTATCTGATCCGTCATAATCCTTTGAACCGCAAAAACAGTTTTCTATTATCGGCCTTCTTACCACGAACTAAGCTCCCGCCTGCACGAAATGCTTCATGACCTGAAAGAAGCGCCTGATGTATCAGGACGGTTGCCGTTTTACCGGCAATGCCGCCTTTGAAAACTGCCGGATCTGTCTTCCGATGGATTAAGGCTTTCTTCACGCTTTATTACGCTAAGGAAATCACAATGAACCTGATGAATAATTGTGCACCGCCTGCCGTTAATGTTATATTAAAATATAATATTCGGAGGTGCTCTATGTATACCACACGCCTGAAAAAGGTTGGCGGATCCGTCATGCTGGCGGTCCCTCCCGCCGTGCTGAAAACGCTGGGGCTGTCGACGGACAGCGAAGTGGGCATGACCATTGATAATGGCTGCCTGATTATTGAACCTCAAAAACGTCCCCGCTATTCGCTCGAAGAACTGTTGGCGCAGTGCGATCCGCACGCTGAAATAAGCGAAGAGGGTCGGGAATGGATTGATGCGCCTGCGGTGGGCAAGGAGATCCTGTAGATGGACAGAGGGGAAATCTGGCTCGTTTCACTGGATCCCACCAGCGGCCATGAACAAAGCGGAAAACGTCCGGTACTCATCGTGTCGAAGGCATCATTTAACAAGCTGACCCGGCTACCCGTTATTGTTCCCGTCACCAGCGGTGGAAACTTTGCTCGCGAAGCCGGTTTTACCGTCTCACTGGACGGCGCGGGAACAAAAACAACGGGTGTTATTCGCTGCGACCAGCCCAGAACCATTGATATGGGAGCCCGGAGCGGTAAGCGACTGGAACGCATACCCGACGCTGTTGTGAATGAAGTGCTGGCCCGACTGGAGGCCATTCTGAGCTGATGCTTTTTATGTAACCTGAACGAGGGCGCTGTCACACACAGTGCCCTCATTTTTTATATCGACACAAAGTGATTAAAAATCCTTTTACAGCTAAAAACAGTTTCTCCTTTCCGCGCCAGTGGTACTGGCATAGTCTCCCCGTTGCCCTATGCTGTCGTTGACAGCGCCACGCTTCACAACCTGAAAGAAGCGCCTGTTATCAGGACGGTTGATCCGTTTACCGGTGCCGACCTCTGCAAATACCGGGTCGCAGAACATCGCGATGGAGGCCTGAGTTTTCACTCGATATGTCCTTTTACTGCGCCAGCCTGCTGGTCTGAATCTGCACCGCGCCGGAATTCTCCCGGGTAACCTGTATTTGTTGATAACCAGCGCCTTTTACCTTTACGGGCTGCGGCCTGCATTGCCGTCAGGCTTTGCCGCCGCGCGGCCGTAAAACTGCACCAGAAACACAACGTTTAAACACTGCACCAGACCAGTGCGTCACTTTAACCGCGCAAAGCGGGAAAGTGACGCACGCAGCCTTTTCGCCCTGCACTAGAGAAATCAACTGCTCTGGCTCATTGCTGGATCCTGACACCGCCTTTTCAGGCCAATTAACCCATAAGGAGAACATGAACCGATACCGGAGGCGGATCAGGACGATCCGGGGGATAACCCGCTAAGGCGGGCGGCTGCTCAGAGAGCACAACCGAAGCCCCACCACACCTCAACGGCAGCCGCCCCGGCGCTCAGGTATCGTTCGCAGCCCCGACAAAACTCAGGGGCTATTGGCCTGCGCGCCGGGGAAAGCTGTATCAGTGTTGGGTTTTTGGGATGAGTTTGTGGCAATCATGAAAGGGGGAATGTATGGCAATACTGGAGCAGGAAATGAAGCGACTTGCGCAGCAGGCGGGCGGCAGCCATAAGACCGTTCACGACCGCATCAGGCTGGCGCAGCGGTTTTGTGAACGTCTGGTGCTGGCGCAGAATGTGCAGATCCGCCGGGTGGAGCAGCTTAAGGCGCGGCATATCGAGGGTTATATCTGCGAACGAATCGCGCAGGGCATCACAAAGCGTTCCCTGCAAAACGAGATGGCGGCGGTGCGCTGCATTCTGAAACAGGCCGGGCGTGACAGGCTGGCGCGGAGTGAGCGGCTGAATAACCGTTCGCTGGGATTGTCCGGCGCATCCCGTAACGGTACGAGGCGGGCCATCACGCCGGATCATTACCGGCATGTGCTGGAAACCGCCCGCGCAAAAGATCCGGGGCTGGCGGCAGCGCTGGAACTCTCAAGGCTGATGGGGCTGCGTTCGCAGGAGGCGGTGCAGAGCGTACAGTCGCTAAAAACGTGGCGGCAGGCGCTGGAGCGGGGTGAGTCCCGGTTAACCGTAGTGTTTGGCACCAAAGGCGGGCGGCCCCGTGAGACGATTATTCTTGATGCTGTAGCTGTCAGAAAAGCGCTGAATAATGCGCTGGCTGTGGCAGAAGATCGCCACGGCAGGCTGATTGACAGGCCAGATCTGAAAACCGCCATGAAATACTGGCACAGCCAGGCGTCACGTCTCGGCTTAACTGGCGCATATTCTCCGCACTCGCTGCGCTATGCCTGGGCGCAGGATGCTATTGGTTATTATCTGGCGCAGGGATTTTGTAAGAAGGAAGCGCTGGCAATGACGGCGATGGATTTGGGGCACGGCGACGGACGCGGGCGGTATGTGGCGCAGGTTTACGGGCGGGGGAATTCTGACTGATAGCCGTTGTCTTTCGTAAGGCTGGTCATTAATCGGTTTTCGTACAAAAAATTTTGGGGGCAAAATTTTTTGTACGGTTTTCTATCAATACTGGTGTTTACGAACGGTATAGCCTATTAACAGGCTTCTGGCGCAGCATTACGGTATTTTTGCTGATGATTGCGCCAGCAAAAGGGAAAATGCCAGATAAAGGTAAAGGGTGATTAAGGGTAACAGCGCCCGACCGGAAAAGGCCAAAGGGCTTAAAAGGCTTAAAAGGCTTAAAAGGCTAAAGCTGGCGCAGAGCGATATATACGGCAATACCTGGTGCAGTCCTGTCGTATACAGACGATGACAGGCTGGTGGTGAGAATGAACTGGTGCAGTTATGGCGTTTCGGTTAAATCGGTTTCTGGTGCAGATTGTTTCGTGGCTTCGTCTGAAATTATTCACCTCATATCATATAACTTTCTGTATTTACCTATTGATTTATGTGGAATTGATAGGTTATCGGGCAAAATTATTCGAGTCGAATAATTTCGGGTACTTCCCGATTAATAATAAAAAAAATGAAGTCAGAACCTTTCAATGTAAAAAAGCAGCTCCCGGACAACCGGAAACTGCTTTCCCATTATCAACACATTACCTTACTGATGGCTCAGGCCACCTTATGCTGCCGGGCATAAATATAGGGTGCAATGTATCCCTCGTGGCTGACGTCGAGATAATCCGACCACCATTGCATCATGGCTTTGCGGGCGTCGAGATGTTCAGCACGGTGGATATACGCCGCCCGCACGCTGTTGCGCTCCTGATGGCTCATTTGCCGCTCCACCGCATCCCGCGACCAGAGTTCAGATTCCACCAACGCACTACAGGCCATTGCCCGGAAGCCATGCCCGCAGACATCCGATTTTGTGTCATAACCCATTAAGCGCAGCGCCCGGTTGATGGTATTTTCACTCATCGGTTTGTAGGGATTGTGATCACCGGGGAAAACTAAATCCAGGTGGCCGGAGATTTCCTTTATCTGCTTCAGAATGGCGATAGCCTGATGAGAAAGCGGCACAATATGTGGCGTGCGCATTTTTGCGCCACGACCTGAAAAACGAACTTTGTCTATCGCCTCGCGGGTGGCGGGAATGGTCCAGATTTTGTGTCTGAAATCTATCTCGCTCCAGCGGGCAAAGCGCAGTTCGCTGGAACGGATAAACAGATGCAGGGTCAGCGCTACTGCCAGTCTTGTTAACTGCCGCCCCTGCTGATAGTCACCGATACGCTCCAGCAGTTCGGGCAATCGCTCCAGCGGCAGGGCGGGATAGTGATTCTTAACCGGCGGCGCGGTGACGCCTTCCAGATGCAGGGCCGGATTATTTTCCGTCAATCCCTGCTGTACGGCGTAACGCATGATGTTGCAGAGTTGCTGCCGGGTTCGGGACGCGACTTCCAGAAAGCCTTTATCCTCGATAACTTTCAGCAGAGCGGTGAAATGCTGCGTTTTCAGCATCGTGACGGGCAGATGACCAATTGCCGGAAAGATATGGTTTTTCATACTGGCAAGGATGCGTTCAGCGTAGTCAGCCGACCATTTCTTGTTGGTTTTGTGCCATGCCAGCGCGACGGCCTCAAAGCACTTTTCCGGTGACGCGGCGGCTTTTTCAGTCATACGTTGTTGCGCGGGATTGATATTCTGCGCCAGCAGTTTACGGATCCCATCGCGTTGTTGACGGGCGTCGGATAGCGAAATTTGCGGATACGCGCCTAACGCGATGCGGGATTCTTTTCGATTGAAGCGATATTTGAGATACCAGAGGCGTGAACCGCCCGGATTGACAAGCAGATACAGACCATGAGAATCGGTCAGTTTAAAGGGTTTATCAGAAGGCTTGATACTGCGGATTTTCGCGTCGGACAGGGACATGTGGTGGTCACTCCATTATCGAACTGAAATGACCCCAAATCAGACCACCAATTTTTCCCGATGCAGAGAGATAAATAGATACGCGCCGGGAAGGATTTCTGTGCTAACTCTCTGAATCAAAATACTATTGAGACATCCTGAGACGCACAGAAACAAGAATTTGGCTCCTCTGACTGGACTCGAACCAGTGACATACGGATTAACAGTCCGCCGTTCTACCGACTGAACTACAGAGGAATCGTGTGAACGGGGCGCATATTAACGATGACCATCCCCCTTGTCAAAGCCTGAATCACCTGCGCTTGTTCGTTTGCTGACAATTTCAACAGTGTGCCTGTTTTTCCGGCATTGGCCGGCCAGGTGCACCGTTGCAGTGCATTTATACCCCTAATGGGGCATACCGCAATCCGCTTACCGAGCAACAAAATCGCAGTTTGCTATCAGTATCCCTTATTACGCGGCCTGCAGCGGCATTTGCGTCTGTGGTAAAAAGCTGGCAAGCAAATTGCAAAACCTTCTGTATCTAAACGGCCAGTGTTGGTACTGGTGTTCCTTACAGGAGGCAAAATGAACTTAAGACGACTGAAGTATTTCGTGAAAATCGTCGATATCGGCAGTCTGACCCAGGCCGCTGAAGTCTTGCACATCGCACAACCGGCGTTAAGCCAACAGGTTGCGACCCTGGAAGGCGAGCTGGACCAGCAGCTGTTGATCCGCACCAAGCGCGGCGTCACGCCGACCGAAGCGGGCAAGATCCTTTACACCCACGCTCGCACTATCCTGCGCCAGTGCGAGCAGGCGCAACTGGCGGTCAACAACGTCGGTCAGACGCTAAGCGGCCAGGTGTCAATCGGTCTGGCGCCGGGGACGGCGGCTTCGGCCATTACCATGCCGCTGCTGCAAACGGTGCGTAATGAGCTGCCGGAAGTGATGGTCTATTTGCAGGAAAGCAGCGGAACGATCCTCAACGACAAGCTTATCGACGGTCAGCTGGATATGGCCGTGCTCTACGAACGCTCGCCGGTCGCCGGGATCGTCAGCCAGCCGCTGCTGAAAGAAGATCTCTACCTGGTCGGCACCCGGGATTGTCCGGGGCAGAGCGTGGATTTGACGGCGGTTGCGGAGATGAATCTGTTCCTGCCGCGCGATTATAGCGCCGTCCGCGCGCGGGTCACCGAAGCTTTCACCCTGCGTCGCCTGTCGGCAAAAATTATCGGCGAAATTGAATCCATCACCACCCTGACGGCGGCCATTGCCAGCGGCATGGGCGTCACCGTACTCCCGGAATCCGCCGCCCGTTCGCTGTGCGGCGCGGCTAATGGCTGGATGGCGCGCATCAGCACGCCGTCAATGAGCCTGTCGCTGTCGCTTAATATGTCGGCTCGCGGCAGCCTATCTCCGCAGGCGCAGGCGGTGAAGGAAATTTTGATGTCGCTGGTGAGTCGCCCGTCGCTGGAAAACCGTGAATTATTGTTAGTCAGTTAGGCTATATTCCTGGATGGAATAAGTTGCTGGTTTTTATTATTTGTTAGCAGGGACAACAGACTTTAACAATAGCGCCTATGTTATGTCTGATAGCCCGGAGGAAAGGGTGAACTTCCAGCAACTCAAAATTATTCGTGAAGCGGCCCGTCAGGATTACAACCTGACGGAAGTCGCCAATATGCTCTATACATCGCAATCGGGCGTCAGCCGCCATATTCGTGAACTGGAAGAAGAACTGGGGATCGAAATCTTTATCCGCCGCGGCAAACGTCTGCTGGGGATGACGGAGCCGGGCAAAGCGTTACTGCTGATTGCCGAGCGTATTCTTAATGAAGCCAGCAACGTTCGCCGCCTGGCTGACCTGTTTACTAACGATGCCTCCGGCGTCTTAACCATCGCCACCACCCATACCCAGGCGCGCTATAGCCTGCCGCCGGTGATTAAAGCCTTCCGTGAACTCTTTTCCGACGTGCGTCTTGAGTTAGTTCAGGGGACGCCGCAGGAAATTGAAGCGCTGCTGCACAACGGCGGCGCGGATATTGGTATCGCCAGCGAGCGTCTGAGCAACGATCCGACGCTGGTGGCTTTTCCCTGGTTCCGCTGGCACCACAGCCTGCTGGTCCCCAAAGATCACCCGCTGACCCAGGTGACGCCGTTAACCCTCGATGCCATCGCCCGCTGGCCGCTCATTACCTATCGTCAGGGAATTACCGGCCGCTCGCGTATTGACGAAGCCTTTAACCGTAAAGGACTGATGCCGGATATCGTATTAAGCGCTCAGGACTCCGACGTCATCAAAACTTACGTCGAACTGGGGCTGGGAGTTGGGCTGGTAGCGGAACAGTCAGGCGACGCGCGCGAGTCTGATACCTTTACGCGTCTCGATACCCGCCATTTGTTTGACGCCAATACCGTCTGGCTGGGCCTGAAGCGCGGGCAGCTGCAGCGAAACTACGTCTGGCGCTTTATTGAACTGTGCAACGCTGGGCTGTCGCTGGAGGAAATTAAACGCCAGGCGATGGAGCCGGAAGAAGCGGCGATTGATTATCAGATTTAGCAGGATGATAAATCAGATATGAGATAGCAAACGAAGCTATAATTTATTCACGATTATCGCCACAAAGGAAGGGAAATTGTGCGGCGTGTGAAACTGCTTTGTTCTCTTATTATGATCCTCACCAGCCAGAGCGCTCTGGCGGTGAGCTACCCGTTGCCGCCGGAAGGAAGCCGCCTGGTGGGCAGTCCGCTGACCATCACTATTCCGCAACATAATACCCAGCCGCTGGAGGCCTTCGCCGCTCAGTACGGCCAGGGTCTGAGCAACATGCTTGAGGCCAACCCCGGCGTCGACGTATACCTGCCGAAATCGGGTTCCACGCTGGTGGTGCCGCAGCAGCTTATTCTGCCCGCCACGGTACGCCAGGGCATTGTGATCAACGTTGCAGAAATGCGTCTCTACTACTATCCACCTGAAGGCACAACCGTTGATGTTCTGCCGATTGGCATTGGTCAGGCAGGACGCGAAACCCCGCGTAACTGGGTCACCGCCGTGGAGCGTAAGCAAGAGGCGCCAACCTGGACGCCAACCGCCAATACCCGTCGTGAATACGCCAGTCGGGGCGAAAGCCTGCCCGCGTTTGTGCCGGCCGGGCCGGATAACCCAATGGGGCTGTATGCGATTTACATCGGCAGGCTCTACGCGATTCATGGCACCAACGCCAATTTCGGTATCGGCCTGCGCGTGAGCCAGGGCTGCATCCGCCTGCGTAACGACGATATCAAATACCTGTTTGATACCGTTCCGGTCGGAACGCGTGTGCAAATCATCGATCAGCCGGTGAAATATACCGTCGAGCCGGACGGCAGCCGCTGGGTTGAAGTCCACGAACCGTTGTCGCGCAACCGCGCGGAGTATGAATCGGACCGTAAGGTGCCGCTCCCGGTCACGCCGGCGCTTCAGGCCTTTGTGAAGGGGGAGGGCGTGGATGTGAATCGCGCGGAGCAAGCGCTTGAACGCCGCTCCGGTATGCCGGTGGCGATTGGGCATTCAGCTATGCCGGCAGGTAGCGGATTTTAACCTTTTCCGCCACGCTGAACGGTTTCTGCGCGCCCGCGGGTGCCGGGCGCTATTGGTCGTCGTGGAGATTCATGTTGGGTATTTAGCTTCATCTCTTTGAGCTTAACCAAAGGGATGTTTTTTAAATGCGCTATGGGCTTCATATAATTCAGCAGCGGATTGAATATGATTAAAGTCTCCCGCATAAACCACGTGGGGGATCATCGACTGAATAAATGTCCAGATTACCGTACTCGTTACTGCCACCTGATCGGGGACCGCGGCCGCCGAACGGTTTTCCAGCAGGGTATTCCACTCCCTGCAGGCCGCCAGCAGCTGAATCGTGATGCGCTCTATCCACGGATTATGCTGCTTTTCCGCCGGGCGCAGGTTGTGTTCATACACGTTCTGCACCGCCTTTTCACCCGCGGCGAGAATAAAGCCCAGCGTTTGCAGATCGCTTGCCTGCGCCAGTGGATCGACCGGCAGCAGCTTGCGCGCCGGGGAGGCCTGGCCTTCAAAATAGGCCAGTATCAGCGACGAGTCCATCAGGCGAATTCCGTTATCCAGCAAAAGCGTCGGCGCTTTTACCGCGGGATTGATGCGGGAAAACGCGTCAAAGCTGCTGAATACCGACAGCGGGTGACTTTCAAACTCGACGCCGTAGAGTTCAAGAGAAATCGCCACGCGCCTGACATAAGGCGAATCCATCATGCCGATAAGTTTAATCATGATTCCTGTTTTCCTGTCTCTGTGAAATGACGCATCTCAATTCATTAATACGAATGGGGACTCAGTAGCGGCGGGTTAACGCTTCATCACCGGTGGTGAACAGACATTACAATAAATTGTGCATAGCGAATATCATCGGTATCTAACGGATCGGGTTAGTATTACTGACAGGTTGTTGGTCACGTATATTGAGTTAAGCTGCGGGAGTGAAGCATGTCGGATTTTCCACCTATTGCCAGTTTGCGTAGTTTTGAAGCCGTGGCCCGGCTTGGCAGCGTGACGCTGGCGGCGAAAGAACTTCACGTTACGCATTCAGCCATCAGCCAGCAGATTAAAGTGCTGGAGGAGATGGTCGGCTTAAAGCTGTTTATCCGTCACGGTCGCGGCGTGCAGATTAATGAAGACGGGCGGCTCTATGCCTTACAGGTCCGCGAGGCGTTGCATCATATCGCTGATGCCACCCGGCTGGTGCAGGTCAAACCGAGAAGGCAGGAGCTGACGCTGGCGATGGTACCCTCCTTTGGTAGTCACTGGTTAGTGCCGCGACTGGAGCGGTTTCGGGCGACATATCCCCATATCTCGCTGCGCATACAGGCGAGTCTGGCGATCGCCGACATGCAGCAGGAAGGGATTGATATGGCGATCCGAATGGGCAAAGGCGACTGGGAAGGAATGGAAAGCCATTATCTTTTCGCCGATGAGCTTATCGTCGTGGCCGCGCCATCCTATAACGACGGCGCGCTTCCCCGAACACCATCAGAGATAGCGAAGAGTAAAATTATCTTCTCGATGGAGTCGTGGAAAACATGGTGCGTTAATGCGGGACTTGAAAGAGAGATTGTGCCCGGCGGTTTGTGCATCAACGACTCGAACCTGGTTCTGGAGGCCGTCCGGCTTGGTAAAGGTATCGCGCTGGAACGCCGCTCGTTAGTCCAGGAAGCGCTCTGCAGAGGCGAACTGGTCCAGCTTACGCCTTTCACCGCCCCATATCCGTGGCCTTACTGGCTGGTGTCGCCACAGGCCGCTGAACAGAAAACCGAAGCCGTTCTGTTTAAGGCCTGGCTTGATGAGGAGGTTGCTGCATGGGGTCAACAAACTGACGCGCTGGAAAAGAAACATCCGCGAGACGGAAACCGTCGCTCCCGCCCGGAGGCGGGATACCCTGAGAACATTCATAACATGGGTGATGTCGATGAATAAAAATATTCTCCAGCAATAGAATTTGAAAAGGCGAGTGAAAATAATCTGGCTTAAAAACCGACCTTATAACGCGCTTTTGTCTTGTCGATACGCCTGATGCCTCTTCGGTTTTGTCGTCCGGTCGCGATCCCGCGCCATTAACGCTGCCCGGTTCCGTTTTACCGGCGCAGCGCGGGCGCTAAATACCGCTAAACCAGTTATAGCCCTGATCCTCCCAGTAGCCGCCGGGGTTGGTATCGCTGACGAAAATGGCGGCGATATGCTTGGCGTTTTTGAACCCCAGCTTGGTCGGCACCCGCAGTCGTAGCGGAAAACCATACTCCGCCGGCAGCGACTTACCGGCAAAATCCAGCGCCAAAATGGTTTGCGGGTGCAGCGCGGTGGCCATATCAATACTGGAATAATAGCGATCCGCGCACTTAAAGCCGACATAGCGCGCGTTGAGGTCGGCGCCGACATGTTGCAGGAATAGCTTTAGCGGTACGCCGCCCCATTGACCAATTGCGCTCCAGCCTTCAATGCAGATCAGCCGGGTGATCTGGCTCTGTTGCGGCAGACGCTGTAGCTGTTCCAGCGTCCACGGCGCTTTTTTCTCCACCTTACCGGAGACTTCCAGACGATAGTCGAACAGATCGACTTCCGGCGCGTTATATTGCGGATAAAAAGCGTTAAACGGAAAGGGGTGGGTAATTTGATCCGGACGGTAAGTCTGGGCCAGGCGCTGGCCGCTGAACAGCCAGGACTGGACCCGATCGTTCCAGCGCGACATAGCCCACAGCACTTTGTCGACTTGATCGCCATCCTGCATGTTGCATCCGGTCAGCATCGCCACGCCTCCCAGCGTCAGCCCGGATCGCAGGAGTAATCGGCGCTGCACATTTACCAGCTGTTTTTTCTGATCCGGCTCGAGCGCGGGCGCCCGGCGGGTTGGCGCTTTACCCTTCATGTTTGCCTCCTGACAGCATGGCCCACAGGGTGGAAGGTACGATTAACACCATCAGCACATGGATAACGACGAACAGTCCGATGCCCGCCATGGCGCAGAAGTGGACATAGCGCGCGACAGGAAAACCGCCAAACAGCGCCACCAGCCAGTAGAGCTGTACCGGTTTCCAGATAGCCAGCCCGGAGAGCACCAGCAGCAGGCCGAGCGCCATAACGCCGAGGTACATAAGCTTTTGAATCGCATTGTAATGGCCGAGGCGGTGGTTCAGCCGCAGCGTTAAGGTCAGCCAGATATCCTGCCGGAGCGCGGCCAGACGTAGCGGCAGCAGGTCGCGGCGTAGATGGCCGCTGAACAGACTCCACAGCAGGTAGCAAACAGCGTTAACGACCAGCAGCCACATCACCGCCAGGTGCCAGCCAATCGCGCCGCCCAGCCAGCCGCCCAGGGTGAGGGAGGGCGGAAAGCGGAAGTCGAACAGCGGCGAAGCGTTGTAGATTTCCCAGCCGCTCATGAACATACCGATCATGGCGACCAGATTCACCCAGTGGGTGAGCCTGACCGGCCAGCGATGTACTGGCCGCGACGCGTTGGTTTTCATGCACGTCTCCTGGATTACATCGGCGGTACGGTGCCGTCTTTTCCGGCGGAAATGCGGGTGGCGACGCGTTCGCCTTTATCGTTAGTGGCGGAGAACAGCACGATATGCGTACCGGGCTTCAGCAGGCCGCGATCGCCGGGATTGATGGTCACTACCGGCGTATCGTCAGGGACGATGACGTTTTTTTGCCGATCGCCGTATTTAACGGTTAGCGTGCGGCCGTTGGCGTTTACCAGCTTGCCGATGGTGCCGTTGGTCATGGTGTTGATTTTACCGTCCGCGGACTCCCACGGAGAATGCCCTTCGCCCGTGCCGCGGAGGCTGGCGGCAAACACGTGTACTTCCAGCGCCTTCAGGCTACCGTCGGCCTGGGGGACCGCTGCGGTGCCGATAAAGCTGTCCGGCTTGATATCGTCGATCGAACCTTTGGCGACGCTAAAAACCTGCGTTTTGTCGTTGAGCTTTACGTCGACCTTTTCCCCTTGACGGTTGCTGATTTGCAGAGCGGTATCCGAGACCTGATCGATGGTGCCGCGCAGCGGCGTGATAGCTTTAGCCGGCGTCTGCGCCGCAGTGGCTATGCCGCTGCAGAGCATCAGGGTAGACAACAGTAAACCGGCAATACGATGGCGTGTATGCATGACATTCTCCTGTGATGGTTTGCCGGTTAAGCATGGCCAGGGGATCGGGACAACACCATGTCCGTTTGATGACATTAATGTCATCAAGCCGCGGCGCAGAAACTGTTAATCTGTCCGCAGACGTGAAGAGGTGGTAAGCATGCGCATATTAGTGGTGGAAGATGATATCGGGACCGGTAATTACCTGAAAAAGGGGTTAACGGAGGCCGGATACGGCGTTGATTTGGCGCGCGACGGTACCGACGGCTTATTTCGGGCGCTGGAGTATGGTTACGATGCGATAGTGCTCGACGTCATGCTGCCCGGGCTTGACGGCTGGCAGATTATTGATGTTTTACGCAAGAAAAGCGATGTGCCGATACTGTTTCTTACCGCCCGCGACGAGGTGCAGGACCGTATTCATGGCCTGGAGCTGGGGGCGGACGATTACCTGGTCAAACCTTTCTCCTTTACCGAACTGGTGCTCAGGTTGCGTACGCTGTTGCGCCGCGGAACCGTACGGGAATCCGATCGCTATGAAATTGCCGACCTGCATATTGATGTGCTGCGGCGCAGAGCCACCCGTCAGGACACCGTGATACCGCTGACCAACAAAGAGTTTATGCTGCTGCATCTGCTGGTCCGGCGTGAAGGAGAGGTGCTGTCGCGCACCATGATCGCCTCGCAGGTATGGGATATGAATTTCGACAGCGACACCAACGTGGTGGATGTGGCGATCAAACGCCTGCGCGCCAAAATCGACCGGCCGTTCGATATCAAACTTATTCATACCGTCCGCGGCATCGGCTACGTTTGCGAGGTTCGTTGATGAACGTGCTGGCTCGCCGTTGGCAGGCGACATCGCTGACGTTGCGAAGCGCCGTTCTGTTTGCCCTGGTTGCAGCGCTGGTGGTCAGCGCCGCTGGCGGATACTTATATCACGCCATGCGTCAGGAGATGATTCACCGTAGCGATCTGCAGGTGACCGGGCGCATAGAATATTACCGAAACGTACTCAGTAAACGCTTTCCGCTGGAGCGGCTGGTGGCGAACACTGGGATGTTCGAAAACATGTTGGGCAACGAGCAGGACGTTTTAATCTTTCGTATTCCGGGACAGGCGCCGTTAATTAATGTGAATCCTGCCAGGGTTCAATTACCGTCGGTGACGCCGACGCCGGCGGATCGTCCGCAGCGCCTGAATGAGGTACAGAGCGGAATGACCGGGCAGGGGGTTCCGCTGCGTGTGGCGTCGGGGCTGGTGACGCTGGAAGATGGCAGGGTACTGCAAATTTCTGTCGCGCATGTGATGGTAAATGAACAGAAAATGCTGGCGCGCTACCTGTGGCGCGTCATCGCGGCGGTGGCGGTGGCCTTTCTGGCGATTGCGCTGCTGGGCTACTGGGTGATGCGTCGCGAGCTGCGGCCATTAAGGCGTATGGCCGCAGAGGCGGCGATCATCACGCCCAGTACGCTGGCGACTCGCCTGAGCGAACAGGACGCGCCGCAGGAACTGCAGCAGCTGATTGTCTCCTTCAACGCCATGCTCGACAGGCTCAACGAAGGCTATCAGCGCCTGACGCGGTTTTCCGCCGATCTGGCCCACGAGATCCGCACACCGGTAGGGGCGCTAATGGGCCAGTGTCAGGTGGCGCTGTATCAGCCTCGCAGCGTGGAGGAGTATGAAACGTTGCTCTCCAGCAACATGGAGGAGTTGGAACGCATTTCACGCATGGTGGAAAATATTCTGTTTCTGGCGCGCGCCAGCCATGCGCAGTCGGTGCTGAACTGCCGGGAACTGGATATTGCTCAGGAGCTACAGCGTGTCGCGGATTATTTCGAGGGGCTGGCGGAGGAGCGCGATATTCAGCTGATTTGCGAAGGCGAAGGGCAGCTGTGGGCCGATGCGATGCTGTTCCAGAGGGCGTTAAGCAATCTGGTGGCCAACGCGGTTCGCTATGCCGATGAAGCGAGCCAAATCATCTTACGAGCCGGCATGGAAGAAAACCGACAGGTCATCCAGGTGATTAATCAGGGCCCGCCGATTGCGCAGGTACATCTGGAAAAGCTGTTTGAGCGTTTCTATCGCGCAGACGCCGCGCGCAGTAGCCATGCCAGCGGGCTGGGATTGTCGATCGTACGCGCAATTATGACTCTGCACGGCGGTGAGGCTCGCGCTCAGTGCCTGTCGCAGCAGCCGGGCGCGCAAATTGTTTTCAGCCTGATTTTCCCGAAACGCTCAGCGTAGCGGTAAACAAAAATCCCGCTTAGTTTCCATAAGCGGGCTTCTTAAATATAGCTCCTCTGACTGGGAGCGCCTTTGCCATTAACGGGCTGATTGAAAAGCTACATCCCGAAATTAGGGTTGTCGAGACTCTCTGAGTTGCAGGCGGGAGACCGAGAGAACGCCAGTGACGCGCGACAGCTCAGCATGCACTGTGCCAATACCTGAACGGCTTTTTCGGGACAGGTCGTAAAACGGTGAATCCCTTGCATGTTATTCACTGAAATAGCCGAATGCGTCTTCAGCTTTGCAGTAACGACGCATGAATCTCGTGTCCCATCTCTCCATAATCAATTTTATAGGTTTACACCTATATAGCATTTGACCTATATTGATTTGGAGGTCCCGTGTGGATGATTAAAACAACGGATACGTTTGAGCGCTGGTTTACCTCGCTCAACGATACCGATAGGGCCAGGGTGCTTGCAGCGTTGTTGGTCCTGCGAGAAAAGGGGCCGGGTTTGTCCAGACCTTATGCCGATACGCTGAGAGGCTCCCGCTACAGCGACATGAAAGAGTTGCGTATTCAGAGCCGGGGCGAGCCGATACGGGCATTTTTCGCTTTTGACCCGGCCCGTACCGGCATTGTGCTTTGTGCCGGTAATAAGGTTGGCAATGAAAAACGTTTTTACGATGAGATGCTCCCTGTTGCTGAGCGGGAATTCACGAACTGGCTGAAGACATTCAAAGAGAAGGAGTAACGCGATGGGCAGAACGTTGGAACAGCTGATGGCGGATGAAAAACCGGAAGTCGTGGCTGACGCCCGGGCTATGGCGGCGGACATCCTGCTCAACATTCACCTTGCAGAACTGCGTGAGAAAGTACAGAAAACGCAGGTCGAAATGGCGCAGGCGCTGGGCATCAGGCAACCTACCGTTGCAGGCATGGAAAAACCAGGCCGTGACCTGAAGCTTTCCACGCTTAAACGCTACGTTGAAGCCACCGGCGGCAAGCTACGTCTTGATGTTGAGTTGCCGGATGGTTCTCACTACGGATTTGAACTGTAAACCGTGAGCGGTTGAGCAGCGGAACGGTCAGCATGAAAAGCTCGACAAGGTGGCCTTCACGCTTTTGCTGATGCCCCTCCGGCGCAGCCCGGATACGGAAGCTGCACCGCATTTCGTTTATCCAATCCGCGGTAATTCTTTGAACCACCAAAACAGTTTTCTATTATCGGCCTTCTTTGTTACGCACTAAGCTCCCGCCGTTCTGAAAACGCTGGAACTGTCGACGGACAGCGAAGTCGGCATGACCATTAATAATGGCTGCCTGATTATTGAACCCCAGAAACGGCCCCATTATTCGCTTGAGGAACTGCTGGCGCAGTGCGATCCGCACGCCGAAATGAGCGAAGAGGATCGGGAATGGATTGATGCGCCTGCGGTGGGCAAGGAGATCCTGTAAATGGACAGAGGAGAAATCTGGCTCGTTTCACTGGATCCGATTGCAGGCTACGAGCAAAGCGGAAAACGTCCCGTGCTTATCGTATCGAAGGCATCGTTTAACAAGCTGACCCGGCTACCCGTTGTTGTTCCCATCACCAGCGGTGGAAACTTTGCTCGCACGGCAGGTTTCACCAGTTTCACTGGCAGGGGCAGGGACAAAAACGATTGGCGTTATTCGCTGCGACCAGCCCAGAACCATTGATATGGCTGCCCGGAATGGCATGCGGCTGGAAAGCATACCAGACGCTATGGTAAATGAAGTGCTTGCCAGGCTGGATGCTATTTTGAGTTAACGCCAGGATGCAGAAAAGCAAAAAGCCTGCTTCAAAAGCAGGCTTTTCAAATTTGGCTCCTCTGACTGGACTCGAACCAGTGACATACGGATTAACAGTCCGCCGTTCTACCGACTGAACTACAGAGGAATCGTTGTGGAGTCGTATCTTAGCGGCGAAAAAACTTTTGTCAAACATCTATTCGCCGTCCGTTGCTCAACTGGCGCATCCATCAACAAATTGTCGCCATTATCGACAATTTATCGGGAAAAATGCTTTGCAGGATTAGCTTTTCTCTATCATCATTTGAAATGTAGTTTCAACTTTTCTCACTAAGGTCTCCCTTGAACGTCACCGCCGCCTTACGCCAGTCCGTCGAACGCACGTCCTGGTTTAAAAAACGCAAGAGCTATCGCGTCCTTTACTGGCGTGAAATCAGCCCGCTTGCGGTCCCGATTTTGCTGGAAAACGCCTGCGTACTGCTGATGGGCGTGTTGAGTACTTTTTTGGTTAGCTGGCTCGGTAAAGAGGCCATGGCGGGCGTTGGCCTGGCCGATAGCTTCAACATGGTGATTATGTCCTTTTTTGCCGCCATCGACCTCGGTACGACCGTGGTGGTGGCGTTTAGCCTGGGCAAACGTGACCGGCGGCGGGCAAGGGCGGCAGCGCGCCAGTCGCTGGCGATAATGACCCTGTTTTCGATTATTCTCGCAGCCGTTATCCATGCTTTTGGGGCGGAAATTATCAATTTTGTCGCCGGCGATGCGACAGAAGAGGTGAAAGGCCTGGCGCTCACCTACCTTGAACTGACGGTATTGAGCTACCCGGCGGCGGCAATCGCCCTGATCGGCAGCGGTGCGCTACGCGGCGCCGGAACCACTAAAATTCCGCTGTTGATCAACGGCGGGATGAATATCCTCAACATTATCATCAGCAGCATCCTGATTTACGGCATTTTCTCGTGGCCCGGTATGGGGTTCGTCGGCGCCGGTCTTGGATTGACAATTGCCCGCTACATTGGTGCGGTGGCCACGATTTGGGTGCTAATGATCGGTTTTAACCCGGCGCTGCGCATTTCGCTGAAGAGCTATTTTAAGCCGTTTAACTTCGCCATTATCTGGGAAGTGATGGGTATCGGTATTCCCGCCAGCATTGAATCGGTCTTGTTCAACGGCGGCAAGCTGCTGACGCAAATGTTTGTCGCTGGGATGGGCACTAACGTGATTGCCGGCAACTTTATCGCCTTCTCGGTTGCCGCGCTGATCAACCTGCCGGGGAACGCCCTCGGTTCAGCATCGACCATTATCACCGGCCGACGTCTCGGAAAAGGGCAGATCGGCCAGGCAGAGCGTCAGGCGTGGCATGTCTTCTGGCTGTCGACCATCATTTTGACGGTGATTGCCTGGGGAACCGCGCCGCTTGCCGGTCTGATCGCCTCGTTCTATACCAGTGAAGAAGATGTCAAAGTGGTGGTAAAAGAGCTGCTGTGGCTGAACGCCTTCTTTATGCCGATCTGGGCAATGGCCTGGACGCTGCCGTGCGCCTTTAAAGGGGCGCGTGACGTGCGCTACACCATGTGGGTCTCAATGCTTGGCATGTGGGGCTGCCGCGTGGTGGCGGGCTATACGCTGGGGATTGTACTGGGGATGGGGGTTATCGGCGTTTGGCTCGGGATGGTGCTTGACTGGGCGGTGCGCGGCGTTCTGTTTTACTGCCGAATGGTCAGCGGGCGCTGGCTGTGGAAGTATCCGCGAACGAAAGCGCAGAGGGAAGAGACCAGTGCGCCGGCCAAAGAGAGCTAATTTCACAGAGCGAAGCGGGACTTTTCGCCCAAAGTGGAGAATTATTCGGCAAACGGTTTGAAATGTGAAAACAGCCTTTGACAAGGTGGGGCGCCATCGATAATATGCGCCCCGTTCACACGATTCCTCTGTAGTTCAGTCGGTAGAACGGCGGACTGTTAATCCGTATGTCACTGGTTCGAGTCCAGTCAGAGGAGCCAAATTTAAGAAGCCCGCTTAAGGAAACTTAAGCGGGCTTTTTGCTTTCTATTCCATAGACACGATGGCGGCAACGTCGGGGCACAGAAGAACATACCCTGCGTACCATCAGGTTTTTAAAACCAGGATACAATTAGGGAAATTAGCCCGATCGCGACTGTCCAGAAAAAAAACGTTGCTAATAAAATAAACAGGCGGATATTCCCTATGGTTAATTTCATAAAGCTGTCTTCCCTACTTTTACGAAAATAGTCCATTGCCGATCGCGATAGATAAGCATATCCATGGTTGCTTACCGTCGACATGCGCAATTTAACTCTGGTAATGTAGTAACAAGATATTTGTTGCAAATAACCTGTCGCTATTAAAGGATGATTCCAGGGGGAGAGTAACGCCCATAGGTAACTCTTTGATTATTTTGATCTCTCAATGGCGCTGTCTATCTTGTACCGCTTTTTGGTTGCTTGTGAATTTATGTAATTAATTTAATAGGTTACGAGACCCCATTCAAGTGTTAATCAAGCCACAGTGGGACGTTTTATGATCATGTGACAAATGTTGTTAATATGTTAATGGTGTGTTTTTTTAATCGATGCAGTTATTTTTTTAATCTCGGCAGTTTAGCAATAATATTTCTCGGATAGGCGGTATGGCCATTTTCGGAGGAATTTTTACCATTAAAGAAAATAAAAACTTTATTGTATTACGGCAGAAGAGTGGTTATTGGCTCTCTGGCCGAACGATTCTCCTTCGCTAACGCTTAGTCCGGAGGGCATAAATATTTCACGCCACCCGGACTGAGTTTATTCTGCGCGTATGATATCCGCGCTTAGCGGAACGGCGGTTCGTTGAAGGTTCTCAGCTTGCGCGAATGCATGTGGTCGCCTTCGGCGCGCAACAGGTCAATCGCCCGGATACCAATCTGCAAATGTTCGGAGATAGCTCCTTCATAGAAGCGGTTCGCCTGGCCCGGCAGCTTAATTTCGCCGTGCAGCGGTTTATCGGAGACGCACAGCAGGGTGCCGTAGGGGACGCGGAAGCGATAGCCCTGGGCGGCAATGGTCGCGCTTTCCATATCGATAGCCACCGCGCGGCTGAGGTTAAAACGCAGCGCCGAGGCCGAGTAGCGCAGCTCCCAGTTACGATCGTCGGTGGTGACCACCGTTCCGGTACGCAGCCGCTGTTTCACTTCTTCACCGGGCATGCCGCTGACCTGCTTCGTGGCGTCGTAGAGCGCGCGCTGAACTTCGGCAATGCTCGGAATCGGGATATCCGGCGGCAGCACCGCATCCAGCACATGGTCGTCGCGCAGATAGGCGTGGGCCAGCACGTAGTCGCCGATATTCTGGCTTTCACGCAGGCCGCCGCAGTGGCCAATCATCAGCCAGACGTCCGGACGCAGCACCGCCAGATGGTCGCAGATATTTTTGGCATTCGCCGGACCGACGCCAATATTAATCAGCGTGATCCCCTGGCCGTCTTTGGTGATCAGGTGCCAGGCGGGCATCTGGTGCTTTTTCCACGCCAGATCGGAAATCGCCTCTTCCGGCGCCTCCGTGTCCGCCGTTATCCAGATCCCGCCCGCGCAGGAGAGGGCGATATAGGGACTCTCGGGATCGAGAATTTGGCTACAGCCCCAGCGCACGAACTCATCGACGTAGCGGGTGTAGTTGGTAAAAAGCATATACGGCTGGAAATGATCAACCGGCGTGCCGGTATAGTGACGCAGGCGCGCCAGCGAGAAATCGACGCGGCGGGCGTCGAAGTGCGAAAGCGGATAGTATTCCGTCGAATGAAACAGGCCATCGGCGGTTTCATCGCCAATTTGCGACAGCTCGGTGGTGGGGAAAAAACGCGTCAGGCCGGCGCTCATTGAACGATCGAGCGTAAGCTCTGAGCCATCAATGACGTACGGATAGGGGATCTCATGCTGCGATAGCCCGACGGTAATCGCGGCATCGTAATCCTGATACAGCATGGTGAGCTGTTCCAGCAGATAGGCGCGAAACAGTTTAGGGTTAGTAATAGTGGTGGTATAGCAACCGCTATGGGTAAAACGACCCCAGGCCCGGGTTTTTAACGCTTTATGTTCCGCTCCGTCCCACGATACCGACAGCTGCGGGTAAACGAACAGCCCTTCCGCACGGGCGCTATTCTCGGGGAGGATATTATGGTGAATATAGTCGCCGATGGCTTTACGCAGCGCATTGACCGATTTTTCATAGAGCGCTTCGAGTTGCGTAAGCGCCTGTTCTGGGGTCAGCCTGGCGGCTTTCTGGTTCATGACTTACTCCTTGTTTCTGCTCTGCTGACGTTTTGCTTAGTATGTCACAGGCTGAACCAGGCGTAGGACAATTTCACCCGCTGAGTTGAGAAAGTACTGAGATTAGAACCGGTTGATGCCAGGGTACGTCGCTTAATGCGCGGTGATATTCACGATGGCGCCCCAGCGTTCAGCGCTAAAATGCGTAGCGTTGAGCACTTTAATCGTGATCGACTTATCGCCGTTGATGCAGTACAACGCGTTAGCCAACGGCGTGAGCTTATCGCCTTCCTGTAAACGTCGGCCGCAGGGCGTGAGTTCGGCAATGATCGTTAACTGGCCGCTTTGCAGAACCGCGTGGGTAGGTGTAGACGTCGAGTTCTCGTGTAGTTTATTAATCCACCATTCCATTTGTTTATTCCTGACCTGTTACACTCCGGCGATAATTCATGTTTGCTTCTCATCTGACAATAAGAACAGGCGGTTGGTTTAGTCTATGTTTAATAAGTGAATCGCAGGATCGGATCCGCTTTGAGTATTACCCACGCCCTCGCAGCTAAAGAGATAATTCGGACAGAAATATGGCAATGATGCGTTTTACCCGCCTGCTGAATAAGTCGGGCTTAAGAATGGTCTCGGTGGTGAAAAAAGCCATTATTGGGCTGCTGGTGGTCGTGATCGTCTTTTTTATTGGCCGTATTTACGAGTCGCAGCGCGGCCCGGCGCTGCACCGCTGGCATACCTGGACGGCGAATGAAATGACCGCCAGCGAGATTGACCACGCCACTTTTGCTGAATACCAGACGCGGGAAGCGGCGATCTTTCGCGATATGAAAAGCAAAATTACCGACACGCTGAGCGACGATGAAAAAACAGCCATTAACCGCTTTTACGCGCAAAGCCTGGTCTATCCGGATAAGTTTCATCCCGACTGGAACCGCTCCTTTATTCTGCTGCCGCAGGGCAAACCGCGCGGCGCGGCGGTGCTGCTCCACGGCCTGACGGATTCGCCCTACAGCGTGCATTATCTGGCGCAGCGCTATCAGCAGCAGGGATTTGTCGCCGTCGCGCCGCGGCTGCCCGGACATGGGACCGCCCCCGGCGCGCTCACCGGGGTGGATCGCGAAGAGTGGATAGCGACAACCCGGCTTGCGGTGCGCGAAGCGACGCGGCTGGCGGGGGATGACGCGCCGCTGCACGTGGTTGGTTACTCCAACGGCGGGGCGCTGGCGCTGAAGTACGCCCTCGATAGCCTTGAGGATAAATCGCTGCGCCGGCCGCAGCAGGTCATCCTGCTGTCGCCGATGATTGGCGTGACCGCATTTGCCCGTTTCGCCGGGCTGGCCGGTTTACCCTCTGTGTTTCCGGCCTTCGCCCGCGCGGCGTGGCTGAACATCGTGCCGGAATTTAACCCCTATAAATACAATTCGTTCCCGGTGAAGGCGGCAAGGCAGTCGTGGCTATTGTCGCAGGCGCTGCAGCAGCAAATCGTGCAGGAAGCACAGAGTAAGCGGCTTTCTGAACTGGCGCCGGTGTTAACTTTCCAGTCGGTGATGGATTCCACGGTCAGCACCCGGGCGGTGGTGGATTCGCTCTATCGCTATCTGCCGGATAACGGTAGCGAACTGGTGATTTTCGATATTAACCAGGCGGCGAATTTGCGCGCGCTATTCCGCCCGTCGCTCTATTCGGCGGTCAATACGTTATTGCCGCCGGCGCCGCGGCCCTACGGCACCACGGTGATTACCAACGCCGCGCCCGACACCTATGAGACGGTAGCCCGCACCACGCTTGCTGGAACGCGAAGCGAAACCGTGACGCCGCTGCATATCGCCTGGCCGCAGGATATGTACTCCCTGTCGCACGTGGCGGTGCCGTTCCCGCTGAGCGATTCGCTCTATGGCCGGGAACCGGCGGAGAAAAATCGCTACGGGATCAGCATCGGGACGATCTCGTTGCGCGGAGAAACCGCTACGCTGAGCGTCGGGCTGGATACGCTGATGCGCGTCACGTCCAACCCGTTTTTCCCGTGGATGATGGTGAGAATTAACCATCATATCGCCTGTAGCGATCGGGCTGATATCGCTGCCTGTCTCCGTCCTGAGTCGGCGGCGTCAGAATAGCGTAAGGTGCATCACGGTACGGATGGCGATCCCGGCGATTGCGCCGGTCGCGGCGAAGCGGAACAGGCGTACGAAGCGCGAGCTGACGCCCAGAAAGATGCCGATGCCGGGGAGGTCGAAGGTCTGCACCAACAGGCCTGCCGAGGCGTTGATCTGGCTTACGGTTACTTTACCCTGCTGAACGAGCTCGGAGACCACGCCGAAGTAGGCCGTACCGCCGGCCACGCATTTGACCAGCGCCGGCAGCACGAAGTTAACCGGGATATTCAGCCACAGCAGCAGCGGCATCAGCAGGCGCTGGAGCATCTCAATCAGGCCCGCCGCCTGCATAAAACCGACGATAGCCAGCGACAGGATCAGCATGGGCACCGCGCCGAGGGCCAGGCGAATGGCGTCGGCGCCGGCGCTGTTGATAACGGCGATTATGCCCTGGCTATTTTGTTCGGCCTCAGGCAGCGCTTCGGCCCGCGCGTTTTCAACCATTGACAGCCTGCGGCCGGTGATATGCCAGGTGACCGCGGCGGCGCACAGTCCGCCGACAATCGAGATAACGATAGAGGCCAGCCAGTGCAGGCCGAAGGGCGTTAACGGATAAAACACGTTGCCTTGACCCATGGCGAAAAGCATCGCCAGCGTGGCGGCCATCTGCCGGTCCGAAGCGCCGCGTTTATCCATAATCGCGAGGGTCGCAAGCGGGGCGGCGAAGCTGACAAAATTCATCTGAATCAGGGCAAACGCGCTCATCCCGGTTAAGCCGAACGGCTTAAGCAGCGGGGCGAGCCAGCGAACGATAACGTCCAGTACCCCGCGTACCTCGAGATATTTCATCACGATGAGCATGACGACCATGATTGGCAACAGCGTATAAAGCGCCACATCGACGGACGTTTTCCCCGCCGACATAATAATGCTGATGAAGTCCATCTATTTCTCAATCACTACGGACAGAAAGGATAATTAGCGCCATCATAATCCCAGCGGCAAGGAATTGAAATCGCCGTGGCGGTTCTCACTGTCCTGAAATGGGCGCTTAACTGGACTTGCAATTAGCCCCTGGCCGGTGCAGAAAATTTGTCTGTCGATATTTGCAAAGCCTGTTTTTTGTTCCCAAACTGAATGAACACCGGGCGACTTTCTTTAAGGATAAAACTATGCAACGTTGTCTGCGGGTAGCGTGGGGAATTGTGTTTATTTTCACCTTTTCAGTACAGGCTGAAACTAAAATATACGGCGAGCAGCGCGTCAGCGGCTGGTGGAACTGGCTAAAAAACGATGTCTCGCAGACCTGGAATGAGCCGCAAAACTACGACCTTTATCTGCCGTTTCTCAGCTGGCACAACCGCTTTATGTACGATAAAGAAAAGACCGATAACTATAATGAAATGCCGTGGGGCGGAGGATTTGGCGTGTCCAGATATAACCAGGAGGGGAACTGGAGTTCGCTCTATGCCATGATGTTCAAGGATTCGCACAACGAGTGGCAGCCGATTATCGGCTACGGCTGGGAGAAGGGCTGGTATCTTGATAGTCGCCGCGATTTTCGCCTTGGCCTTGGCGTCACCGCCGGCATCACCGCCCGCGATGACTTCGCCAACTACGTGCCGCTGCCGATTATTTTGCCGCTTTTCTCCGCCAGCTATCGTCGTCTGAGCGTGCAGTTCACCTATATTCCCGGCACCTATAACAACGGTAACGTGCTGTTCGCGTGGCTACGCTACGGTTTTTAGCCATGCGCGGGCGGCGGCTGGCGCCTTACCCGACCGACAAAATGAGCCCCAACCAGAACCTGAATCCTTTCCCCGGGCCCGGTAAGGCGGCGTCCACGCGGCCAGGAATCACAGATCGTCAAATCGTAATCACTTTTTTGATTAGCGAATTGGACAGCGCCAGCATCGAAATCAGCACCGAAGTAATAAACGTGAGGACAATCAGCATTAACTTTGTCCCCAGCGAGTTAATCGGGATAAATGCGGTGAGCAGGTGAAAAACGGAGTAGTGGAGAATATAAACGCCGGTCATCGTTTTGCTAATGGTGGCGAGAAGGGTCTCTTTAAACTCGCTGTTTTTACGAAAACGCACGCCGTTGGCCGCAATAACCAGCGCAACAACCAGAATATAAATTTGTGAACCGGTCAGAATGAACGCATTTCTGTCGGCCTTAAACAGGGCGAAAAAGAAATGCCGCTCGTAAAACCAGGTGAAAAGATAAATAAACGGAATGGCGATCATCGCGCCTTTGACCACTTTTTCACGCCTGAGCCAGTCGGCGACCAGCGGGTCGCTGAACAGCTGACCGGTCAGATAAAATAGCAGCCAGGTCCACAGGCGGTACTGCGGCGCCAGGCTTAGCGCATGAATATCAGGATACAGCGCGGAGAGAAGATCGTAACCATACGAGAGCAGCAGCAGGGAGAACACCGTGGCAAAGAACGCTGTGCGCCTTTGGCTGAGCCACTCGATAACCGGGTGAAAGGTGTAAATGACGATAAACGCAAACACAAACCATGGCTGGATAAGATAGCCGCGCTGGTAGGGCTCCCAGAGATAGTACACCGTCATCCAGAACAGAAAGACGATTACCACGCTCTTGATTTTGCCCAACTGCCATTGTGAATCGTGGCGAGACTGCGAATCCAGATAGCCCGCCACCACAAAAAACAGCGGCGTGGCGATAGTCGAAATAAACGTCAAAAACCCGAGGATCCAGTGATAGTCATAATCATAGCTATCCCAGGTGTTATAAATGGTGAAGAAAGTCACCGCCGTCATGCATCCCAGCGTTTTAATAATATTTAACCCGGTACTATTCATGGTTGTCGCTTCATGTCCTTATTGTGGAAACAGGCGTAGATTACCGGCAGAACCAGCAGCGTCAGAATAGTAGCAAAACCCAGACCAAACATGATAACAACCGCCATGCTCTGGAAGAAAACGTCCAGTAATAGCGGCGCCAGGCCGAGCACGGTGGTAAACGCCGTCAGCAGGATCGGGCGCAGACGCGACGTGGCGGCATAGATAATGGCCTCCTGTTGTCCTTTCTCCTGCTTCTGCTGTTCAATCTCTTCTACCAGCACGATGCCGTTACGGATCAGCATGCCGCTCAGGCTCAGCAAGCCGATTAACGCCATAAAGCCAAAGGGGATGCCGGTAAGCAAGAAGCCTGGCGTTACGCCAATCAGCGCCAGCGGTACGGTCAGCCAGATAGCCACCGCGTTTTTCAGCGAACTGAACATCAGCACGGTAATCACAAACATCACCAGGTAGCCCAGCGGCAGGGTAGTGAACAGACCCTGCTGCGCCTCGCTGGAGTTCTCCGCATCGCCGCCCCACTCGATACTGTAGCCGTGCGGCAACGCGATCGCATCAATCTGCGGCTTCACGCGGGACAGGATATCCCCCGACGTCTGGTTACTCAGCGGATCGGGATCGGTCTGCACCGTCAGCACGCGGCTGCGGTCGCGGCGCAGGATTAGCGGATCTTCCCATTCGAGGTGAAAGCCGCTGACCACGTTACTGAGCGGAATATACTGCTGGCGGCTCTGGCTCCAGACCAGCACGTTATTCAGGTGATTCGCGTCCTGGCGCTCAGCGGCCGGGGGGCGGACGACCACCGGCAGCAGGTCGGCTCCCTCGCGGTACAAGCCCGCGCGGCTGCCGGAGAAGTTCATCTCAAGCGCGTTATCAATATCCTGTTTATCTACCCCCAGCTCGCGGCCAAGCGCGGTGGAGTACTGCGGGCGGATAACTTTGCTGCGGTTTTGCCAGTCGTTCCGCACGCCATCGGTAGCCGGATCTGCGGAGAGAATATCGCCAACCTGGCTGGCGAGCAGGCGCAGGCGGTCTGGGTCCGGACCTTTAATCCGCACCTCAATGGCGCTGTCGCCGGAAGGGCCGAACATCACGCGTTTCGTGCTGGCGTTGACCTGCGGGTAGTTGCGCGCAATATAGCGATCAACATGCTGCGTCAGTGCGTTAATATTGCGCTGGTCGTCCATACGCACCATGATCTGCGCATAGTTGCTGTACTGCCGCTGACCGCTGTAGGTGAGGATAAACCGCATGCTGCCCTGACCGACGGTGGCCACGGTGGTGACCACCCCGGGCTGGCCGTTAATGGTGGTCTCAATATCGCTGGTCATCTTTTCGGTGGTCGCGATATCGGTACCGTACGGGAGCCAGAGATCGACAAAGAAAATCGGCGTATTTGACGAGGGGAAAAAGTTTTGCCGCACCGATCCGAACCCCCAGATAGCGGCGGCCAATAGCGCCGCCATGATGGTCAGGGTGAGGGTTTTGCGCAGCAGAAGGGCTTGCAGAGCCTGCTGATACAGGCGGTAAAAGCGCCCGCCGTACGGGTTGGCGTTGGCCTGCGCTACCGGCTGCGATTGATTTTTAAATAGCCACCATTTAATCAGCACCGGGGTAATGGTCAGCGCCGAGAACCAGCTCAGCATGAGCGAAATCAGCAGTACCTGGAACAGCGATTTACAGTATTCTCCGGTCGAGTCCTGCGACAGGCCAATCGGCGCAAAGGCGAGAATGGCAATTACCGTGGCCCCCAGCAGCGGCAGCGCCGAACGGCGGATCACATAATTTATCGCCGTAAGCAGCGTAGACCCCTGCTGGCGGGCGATCAGCACCCCTTCGACGATGACGATGGCGTTATCGACCAGCATACTGAGGGCGATAATCAGTGCCCCCAGCGAAATGCGCTGCAGCTCGATGCCCCACAAATACATGATCAGCAGCGTGCCGAGCACGTTGAGCGCCAGCGACAGGGCGATAATAATGCCGCTGCGCACGCCCATAAAGATCAGCAGGACCCCAACGACAATCGCCAGCGCCATCAGGAAGTTAGTGATAAAACCGTTGACCGAGTGAGCGACTTCCGCCGCCTGATCGTAGAACAGGTCAATGCTGATCCCGGCCGGTTTTTCCGCCGACATCTGCTCCAGCTTGCTCTCCAGCGCGCGGCCAACATCAATCACGTTAACCCCGGGAATAAACGATACCCCCATGGTGACTGCCTGGCGGCCGTTGGCATGGTAGATGCTGGCGGGCGTTTCGCTCAGCCCGCGCGATAGCGTGGCGATATCGCGCAGCCGCGTCGCCGTTCCCGAACCGTGCGGGCTGATTAACAGGTCGCCGAGCTCATCGAGGTTGGCAAATTCCCCCGTCGGGTGCAGGCGGATCGACTCGCTGCCGGATTTAATCTCGCCGGCGTTAGATACCACATTCAACCGGCTGAGGATAGCCGCCAGCTGGTTGAGCGTGATGCCGCGGGCGGCCATTTTCGCCAGCGAGATATCGATGTTGATTTGCTGAGGGATCGCCCCGCCAATGGCGACTTTGCCGACGCCGGGAACCAGCACCAGTTCGCGGCGCAGCTGCTCGGCGTAGCGAACCAGTTCAGGATTGGTAAAGCTATCGCCGGAGATAGCAAAGAAGAAGCCAAAGACATCGCCAAAATCATCATTTACAAACGGGGAGGCGACGCCGGGAGGAAATTGACGGGCGGCGTCGCCCACCCGGCGGCGCAGTTCATCCCAGATTTGCGGCAGCTCGCTGGAGTGGTAGTGCGAGGCGATATTGACGGTGATTTGCGACAGGCCGTTGGAGGAGATCGAACTGACGTTGTCGAGATACGGCAGCTGCTGCAGCGCGTTTTCGAGCGGCAGGGTGACTTCTTCTTCAACCTGCTGTGCCGACGCGCCGGGATAATGGGTGATCACCACGGCGGTTTTGATGGTAAACGCCGGGTCTTCCAGACGGCCAATATTCAGCAGGGCGAAGATCCCCCCGATGCCCAGCAGCAAAATAGTCAGCCAGACGCGGATCGGGTTGTTAATAAACTGGCGGGAGATATCCATTACAAACCTCGTTCACGCGTCCAGATACGAACCGGCTGTTGCGCATGCAATTCGCTGACGCCTGCCGCCACTACACGCTCGCCGACGCTGAGCCCTTCGGTGATCACCACGCCCTGAGTGGTGACCTGACCAACGCCGACTTGTCTCTCTTCCAGCTTAAGCTGGTCGCCGCTGCCCTGAACGACCCAGACGTGGGGGTCATTGCGCGGGCGATTATCCGGGTTAAACACCGCTTCGACCGGCACCACCACCGCATTTTTACCGGCGCTGGCGGGCAGGTTCGCCAGGTTGATTGTCACCGTTCCGCTCACGCCTCCCACCGCTGGAAAGTCGGCCGGTCGCGGCATGGTCAGGATGATTTGCCAGGTGAGCGTGCTGCTGTCGCTGCTGCCGGTGTGCTCTTTATATTCGGCGGTAAACTGGCGGTCCGGCATGGCGTTAATTTTGACGACCGGACGATACTGCGCGTTGCGAATATCGAGCGCGGTAAAGAGATTTTCCGGAACGCTAAACACCACGTCGAGCAGATCGGTTCGCGTCAGGGTCACAATCGGCTGCCCGGCGGCAACCACCTGATGGTTACGTACCGGGACGTAAGCGGCAACGCCGCTGAACGGGGCGGTCAACGTCATTTGCGACAGCTCTTCGCGGGCGATTTTCAGCGCGGCGTTGGCCGCGTCGCGGTTGGCCCGCTGGATATCCATTTCCGCCTTTGAAATCGCCTGGCGACCGGCCAGCGTCTGGAAACGATCGAACTGCCGCTGGGCGAGGGTGGCGGCAGTCTGCCGTTCATTCACGCGCTGCTGCGCTTCCCGTGCGCTGAGGCGGGCAAGGGGCTGCCCCTGAGTAATAGCGGCCCCCTGACGTACATCAAGCGATTCAATCTGCCCGCCGCGTTTAAAAGATAAATCGGTGGAATCCCCGGACTCAATGCGGGCGGGGAATACGCGCTGCTGTGAATCACCGATGGCAACCACCTCGGCGACTTTGACCATCCGCGGCAGCGGGGTAATTTGAGGTGCTTTCCGATCGCAAGCCGTTGTTATTAAAATAACAAGCGGAATGAGAGAAAAATAACGATTCACTGTATTCCCCTCGGAGTTAAAGGCTATGTTTTACATATTGTTCACAATCGCTGATTTTATTCAGCGAGTGCCGAGACAACGAAATAGGTAATTAACCCGGTAGCCGTACAGGCGATTATTGCCAGGGCAATAAACAGGCTCAGGCGAAACAGACTGTAACCGAACATCGTTCCTCCTTTAGCTTAAATAGCTGGCTAAGTAAATTCTTATCTTAATAATTGTTGTGGGGCGCCAGAAAGCGAGCAAGCCACTGATAATGAGGATAGTCGTAGTAAAACGGAAATGTTAAAAAGAGCGAAAATTATGGTGATGTCGACGATTTTACCGGGTTTGCAGTCGAATTGTCTGGCTGTGCCTGGCTCTGTGATATTTTTCAATATATTAATTGGCTGCTTAATAATGTTAACCGTGGTGTGCTACGTTTAATTATAGCCACGCGTCTAACAGATTTTGTTCTTGAGATTGCTTCCTCAGCACCATTGCCTGGGCTGTTTTCACCACCTTTTTTTATAGGTAATAAAAGGATTGTCTCTATGTATAAAAATATCCTCGTGCCGGTTGATGTGTTTGAAATCGGTCTTGCCGACAAGGCCTTATCCCATGCCCGATTCCTTGCGCAAAGCTCTGCCGGAAAGATTCATCTCCTGCACGTCATTCCCGCTTTTTCCCCGGTGCTGACGCGCGGTTTTATTTCCGATGCACGGAAAATGGAAGACTATCTGGTTAATACATCTAAAGAAAAGCTGGACGAGCTCAGTAAAAAACTCTCGCTGGCGGAAAACGAAATCCAGATTCACATACGCAGCGGCAACATTCGCGATGAAGTGACCAAACTGGCCGATGAGCTGAAGGCGGATGTGGTGATCGTCGGTTCGCGCAATCCCAATATTCAGACCCATCTGCTGGGGTCGGAGGCGGCAGGTATTGTTCGTTATGCCCATGTTCCGGTTTTTGTGGTGCGTTGAGGGTGGCCTGAGGCTGTCCTGATTTCCGTTACAGGAGTGAGGAGATAACTATGAGTACAGAAAAACCGGGCGGCCCGTTTTATCAGCTCTCCGTAGAAGAAACGCTGACCAGCACCAACAGCACCCCGGAAGGCATCAGCGGCGCCGAGGCATCGGCGCGCTTGCAGCAATATGGTGAAAATGCGCTGCCGCAAAAAGCCGGAAAGCCGGCGTGGCTGCGCTTTCTGGCGCATTTTAATGATGTGTTGATTTACGTCCTGCTGGCGGCGGCGCTGCTGACGGCGGTCATGGGCCACTGGGTAGATACCCTGGTAATTCTGGGCGTGGCGGTGATTAACGCGCTGATCGGCCATATCCAGGAGAGCAACGCGGAAAAATCGCTCCAGAGCATTCGCAATATGCTCTCCAGCGAGGCAGTGGTGATTCGTCAGGGTAATCATGAAACGATTCCGACCACCGCTCTGGTTCCCGGCGATATCGTGGTGATCCGCGCAGGCGATCGTATTCCCGCCGACCTGCGGGTGATCGAAGCGCATAATCTGCGGGTGGAAGAGGCGATTCTGACCGGTGAATCGACGGTGGTGGAGAAAAGCACCGAGGCGCTCAGCGGTGAACTGCCGCTTGGCGATCGGACGAACCTGCTGTTTTCCGGCACTACGGTGAGTTCGGGCGGCGGAAAAGGCCTGGTGGTGGCGACCGGCGGCGATACCGAGCTGGGCCACATTAACCAGATGATGTCGGATATCGAAAAGCACCGTACGCCGCTGCTGGTGCAGATGGATAAGCTCGGTAAAGCCATCTTTATCATCATTCTGGTGATGATGGCCGCGTTATTTGTCTTCAGCCTGCTGTTCCGCGATATGCCGGTTTCTGAACTGATGCTGTCGTTGATTAGCCTCGCGGTGGCGTCGGTGCCGGAAGGGCTACCGGCGATTATCTCGATTATCCTCTCGCTCGGCGTACAAACCATGGCCCGGCAGAAGGCGATTATCCGCAAGCTGCCGACCGTGGAAACCCTCGGCGCGATGACGGTGATCTGCTCGGATAAAACCGGGACGCTGACCATGAACGAGATGACGGTCAAGGCCGTTATCACCGCCGATAAGGTTTATCGGGTGGAAGGCGACAGCTACGAGCCGGTAGGGAATATTCATCCGATCGATGAACCCGCCCCGATAACCGTTGCGCCGGGCACGCTGCTGGAACGCTATCTGCGCACCATCGACCTGTGTAATGACAGCCAGCTTATCAAAGATGAAAGCGGGCTGTGGAAAATTACCGGCGGCCCGACCGAAGGGGCTCTGAAGGTGCTGGCGGCGAAAGTCCCGCTCCCGGCGGTCAACACCGAGCTGCGCAGTAAAATACCTTTCGATTCACAGTACAAATATATGTCGACGCTGTACCGCATCGGCGATGAAGAGATGATTTTGATTACCGGCGCGCCCGATGTCCTGTTTCGCCTGTGCCAGCATCAGCAAACCGATCATGGCCTGGAGCCGCTCGACCAGCCTTACTGGGAAGCGAAAATCGAAGAGTACGCGCGGGAAGGGCTGCGGATGGTGGCGGCGGCGTGGAAACCGGCAGCCGACGGGCAAACGGAGCTTGGCCATCAGGATTTGCAGCAGGGCGTCATTCTGCTGGGGATCGCCGGGATGATGGATCCGCCGCGACCGGAGGCGATTACGGCGATCGGCGACTGCCTGCAGGCCGGGATCCGCGTGAAGATGATCACCGGCGACCACCCGCAAACCGCCATGAGTATCGGCAAGATGCTGGGGATCGGCAATGCGGAAAACGCCATTACCGGGCGCGAGCTGGAGGTGATGGACGATATTCAGCTTAGCGAAGCGGCGCAGAAATTTGATATTTTCGCGCGTACCAGCCCGGAAGATAAATTCCGCCTGGTCCAGGCGCTGCAAAGCAGGAAAGAGGTGGTCGGGATGACCGGCGATGGCGTGAACGACGCCCCGGCGCTGAAGCAGGCCGATGTCGGGATCGCCATGGGGATTAAGGGTACCGAAGTGACCAAGGAGGCCGCTGATATGGTGCTCACCGATGATAACTTCGCCACCATTGCCAGCGCCGTCAGAGAAGGGCGCCGGGTCTACGATAACCTGAAGAAAACCATCCTGTTTATCATGCCGACTAACCTGGCGCAGGGGCTGTTAATTATTATCGCGCTGCTGGCGGGGAATTTAATACCGCTGACGCCGGTGCTGATCCTGTGGATGAACATGGCGACCTCCGCCACGCTGTCGTTTGGCCTGGCGTTTGAAGCCGGTGAGAAGAACATCATGCGCCGTCCGCCGCGCGATCCTAAGCTGCACGTAATGGACGGCTTTGCTATCTGGCGGGTGATTTTTGTCGGTTCGATGATTGCCGTTAGCGCCTTTGTGCTTGAGGCCTGGCTGCAGCCGCGCGGCTATTCGCCTGAGTTTATTCGCACGGTGCTGTTGCAGACGCTGGTCACCGCCCAGTGGTTCTATATGCTTAACTGCCGGGTTGCGGATGGCTTCTCATTGAGTAAAGGGCTGCTGGCGAACCGCGGGATCTGGATTGTCAGCGGGGTGCTGCTGGTGCTGCAGCTGCTGATTATCTACGCGCCGTTTATGCAGATGCTGTTTGGTACCGAAGCGCTGCCGTTCCGCTACTGGGTGATCACCTTTATTATCGGTTTTGTCATGTTCCTTATTGTAGAGGTTGAGAAACCGCTGACCCGGAGATGGCGCACGGCCTGAACCTCACCCGGAGGCGTTGCTGCGCACCTCTCCTGGCTACCCGTACGATGATGATTGGATAGCCGGACAGGTGCAACGCGCCGCCCAGGGAATCTCCCCTTCACTTGCAATTGAGATTGATATTGGCAATCATTATCATTAATGATGGCGTGCTGGAAAAATCAATCGATGTTAATCCGTAAGTTTTATTCTGCTTATCCGCCTAAAGGGCGGATTTTTATCGCCGCGCTGGTCTGCGCGTTCTACGGCATTAACGCTGACGCCAAACCGGATATGAGACCGTTAGGGCCGAATATCGCCGACCGCGGCTCAGCGTATTATCACTTCAACGTTGCTTATTTCGATTCGCTTGACGGCGAACGGCATTATAAGGTCTGGACCGCGATACCGAACGCGGCGCCGCCAGCAGAGGGGTATCCCATTCTCTACGCTCTGGACGGCAACGCGGTGATGGACCGGGTGTCCGACTCGCTGCTTGCGCAGCTTACGCAAAAAACGCCGCCCGTTATTGTGGCCGTGGGCTATCAAACGACATTGCCCTTTGATCAGAACGCCAGAGCCTATGACTACCGGCCGACCGTCAAAGAGAATTCTGCCGATAGCGGGTGGGACTCGCGCAAAAGCGGCGGTAGCGAGGCATTTCGCCAGCTATTACAGAATACTATCGTGGAAAACGTTGAGCGCGGGATGAAGATTGACCCGCGGCGACGGGCGATCTGGGGGCACTCCTACGGCGGATTATTTATTATTGATTCCTGGCTGGCGTCATCCCGCTTCCGGATCTATTTTTCTGCCAGTCCTTCCCTGGGACGAGGCAATGCCTCGCTGTTAGATAAGATGGCTGAGGCAAAAGCCGATGCGTTTAGCCAGAAGTCCCTGTACCTGATGGAAGGGGCGGTTGCGACGCAGCGGGTCTCTTCCGCAGGGGCAGAAGAGACCCGGGGCAACGTCCTGCAGACGGTTTCTCTGCTTAAGAAAAAGGGCGTGGCGGTCAACTGGTGGCCTTATCCCGGGCTGTCTCACGGGGAGATGTTTAACGCCTCGTTGCAAAGCGCGCTGCTTAAGGTAGCAGACGGTACGCTTCGTCGGCGACCGGCTCCAGCCATTCGTTAGACGCCCCTTCTGCAGGGACGGCAACGGCAAGATGCGCAAACCAGCTATCGGCGGCCGCACCGTGCCAGTGTTTGACCCCCGCAGGAATATTCACCACATCCCCGGCGGTAAGCTCACGCGCCGGTTGATTCCACTCCTGATACCAGCCGCGTCCGCCGGTTACCAGCAGGATTTGTCCGCCTTTATGGTGGATATGCCAGTGGTTTCGACAGCCGGGCTCAAACACCACATTGCCGATATTGACGCCTTCCGTGGAGAGCATATTCAGGTAGCTGGTGCCCTGAAAATACTGCGCATAAGCCTCGTTTTTCTTCCCCTTGGGGAAGATACCGTTACCGTCAAATTGTTGGTTCATGGTGTCTCCACAGTTCAGTTTCGGGCTTCAAGCTAGCCATTACGGCTCTCGGAACAAAGTGTAGAGAAGGTTCGATTAAATGATAAGATGCTCAAATATGAATACACTGGTGCACATAATTCACCAATGATGAGCAAAGAAAAACTTAACGATTTGCAGGCCTTTGCCACGGTGGCCCAGGAGCGAAGCTTCACCCGGGCCGCAGCCATCCTGGGCGTATCCCGTTCAGCGCTGAGCCATACGCTGCTCGGGCTGGAAGAGCGCCTCGGGGTGAGGTTATTAATCCGCACCACGCGCAGCGTTTCGCCCACCGATGCCGGGACCCGCCTGCTTGCGGTGCTTGCGCCGCGGCTGAATGAAATTGAGAGTGAACTGGCTTCACTGCGCGCTTCACGAGATAAACCCGCCGGAACGGTGCGTATTACCGCGAACGATCACGCCATCGTCACCGTGCTCTGGCCTCGCCTGCGGCCCTTGTTAAATCAACATCCGGATATCAATATCGAATTCAGCGTCGGGTATGAACTCACCGATATTGCCGCCCAACGCTTTGATGCCGGCGTGCGTATGGGCGATCAGGTGGATAAGGATATGATTGCGGTGCGCATAACGCCCGATGTGCAGATGGCGGTGGTCGCCGCCCCCGGCTATCTCTCCGGCAGGGCGACGGTAAAACGTCCTGAGGATCTGATGGCGCATAACTGCATTAATTTGCGTTTGCCCACCCACGGCGCGCTGTACGCCTGGGAGTTCGAAAAGGGGGACCAGAAAACCAGCGTTCGTGTCGAAGGACAAACCGTGTTCAACAATACCTTTCTGATGATGCAGGCCGCGCTGGACGGGGCAGGGATTGCCTATGTTCCCCGCGACTTAGCGGCGCAACATATTGCCACGCAAGCACTGGTGCCGCTGCTCGCCGAGTGGTGTCCTAATTTTCCGGGATATTACCTGTATTACCCGGGCCGACAGCATCTTCCGGCGGCGTTTACGCTGGTGGTTGACGCGCTGCGTTGGCACCGCAGGGAGTGATGTCGGCAGCGCTATGGTTGCGGGCTTCTTAAACTGACCGGGGTCGACGTTGCCAGTAACCGGCAAATAAATACGCTAAATCAGCATTCCCTCTGTCAAGACCATCAGAATGATCGCCAATCGACGCTGATGAGAGAATCAGGGGGCTGGGATGTCGTTACTTATAGTTGGAATTGGGGACATGCTGCTGCATCAATTCAACGATCCAATCAATAAAAACGCGCAGTTTGGCGTTGACATGGCGGTTCGGCGGAAACGCCAGGTGCAGAGGCATTGGACTGATACGCCATTGTGTAAATAACGGAATCAAAGAGCCAGCAGCCTGATGCGCTGCCGCCATATAGACCGGCAGCGCAATCACACCTAACCCGGCTAAGCCAGCTTCGAGGTAAGCATTGCCGTCATCCACGGCAAGTACATAACTGCCCGTGATTTCAATATGTTCACTCTCACTGCGCAATACCAGAGGATCAATCTTGCTGGTGCGTGAGGATAAGAATCCCACTATGCGATGGTCGGTGTTTTCCAGCTCTCGCGGGTGCGCAGGGGCGCCAAGGCGTTTCACGTAACTGGGGGCGACGTAGACGCCGATTTGCAAATCGCCGACATGGCGTGCGATCAGGGACTGGTCGTTGATTTCGCCACCGCGCAGGACGCAATCCACGTTGTCGCCGATCAGATCCACCACCCGGTCGCTCACGCCCATGTCGAACTGGATATCAGGGTAACGTGCGTGGAAAACCGGTAGCGCCGGCACCAGGATGAGGCGGGCCAGTGGACTGGGCACATCCACCCGTAGCCGTCCCCTGGGCGTCATCGCCGCACTGGACAGGCTGTTCTCAGCATCTTCCATGTCCGCCAACAGGCGAATGACGCGCTCGTAGTAGATCGCGCCATCGGGAGTCACACCGAGCCTGCGGGTGGTGCGATGGAGCAATTTGACGCGCAGGCGCGCTTCTAGCTGCTGAATGAGTTGCGTCACCGTGGTTTTGCTCATATGAAGCGTTTGGGCAGCCTTTGTGAAGCTACCTGCCTCCACCACGCGAGCAAAGGCGCGCATCGCATCGAAACGATCCATTCCTGGTCCTCATTTTCACCGATTGTTTGGATATTACAAACAATGATGGACAAAGTCGCTTGTTTATCCACCCGATCCTGCACCTGTAAAGTGTCTTTATATTCACCGGGCTGATTTTGCCCCATTACAAAGGTACAAACATGACAGCACGTGAAGCAGTTTTTCCATTTGGTCGGCAGGCGCTCTATGAGCGCAATCGCTATTCACCGGCCATCAAATCTAACGGTTTCTTGTTCGTTTCGGGGCAGGTTGGTAGCCGCGAGGATGGTTCGCCTGAGCACGATCTAAAAGCGCAGGTCAGGCTGGCATTCAATAATCTTAATGCTGTTCTCGCGGCTGCGGGCTGCACGTTTGGTGACGTGGTTGACGTTACCCTCTTTGTCGTCGATCCCGAGACAAACCTCGACGCTATCTGGAGTATCCTGCCAGAATATTGGGGGGAAGCGCCTTACCCTACGTTGACCGGGATCGGCGTGACGTGGCTGTATGGATTCAAGTTTGAGATTAAGGTGATTGCCAGGCTGCCCTAAGCGTTACGGAGCCGTGTGGCAGCGGGCGATGGTGGTGACTGCCGAGCGGTCAGAGAGACGGAGGAATACTTGTGAAAGCAGCGGGTTATGACGTGCAGGCGCTCCCGGCGTCCTGAAATATGTCGATATTCCCGATCCGGTCGCGGAACCTGACGACGTTCTGATTTCTGTCGAGGCTATCTCAATTGAAGGGGGGATCTGATCAACCGCCGTTCAACGCCGCCTCCTTGTCCTTCATGGGTCGTCGGCTAAGCGGCCGCGGGCAGTCTGACTGTCGATCTGTGGTCGCCAATGCAGTCTAACCAGACACTCATGGGGGTATTCATAGGACCCCTTTTTGAAAGGCACGGAGTTCGGACACGTGTGGACGACATGTTGCAGGCTGTAGCTGCAGGGCGCATCAGGGTTGTCATTGACCGCATCTTCCCCCAGGCTAACGCTGCCGCGGCCCATAAATTCGCTGAGACAGCGAAATCGCTTGGCCGCATCGTTATGAAACCATGAGGCGGGTTTGACCAGTATGAGCGAGTGGCGGTAAGACTGTCTTAGAAGAGTTTTGTAATGGTACTCACTTTCTGTTTTTGAGGCGTTAAGGGACATTTGGGGTACTCCGTCATCGAACCCACTTGATCCCAAAATTCTTCCGCTGTGGAGGAGGAAATGAAAATAAAAAAAGCCTGCTTCAAAAGCAGGCTTTTCAAATTTGGCTCCTCTGACTGGACTCGAACCAGTGACATACGGATTAACAGTCCGCCGTTCTACCGACTGAACTACAGAGGAATCGTGTGAACGAGGCGAATACTACTGGTCTCGTATTTTTGTGTCAACACCAAATTTAACTTGCTGATTCAAATGGCTAAATTTAGCGCAGGTCGTTGTTTTAGTGTACTACCGGGTTATCGCTATCATCTGGCGGGCTATTCTCACGTAATCTCTTCAGCGGATCCTGACGATAAAAAAGGCAGAAACGCTGCCAAAGCGCGGGAAAGCGGGGAGCAAATAGCTCTGGCGCGCTGAAGAAATATTCAGAGAGCACGGCGAAACATTCGGCAGGGTCGGTGGCCGCATACGCATCGATACTCGCGGCGCTTTCACCGACCAGGTCTATCTCATCCTGAATATTGTTCATAGCGGCATGGAGATCGTGTTCCCAGCCCGCCACCTCGCGCAGGGGGATGAAGGGTACGCCGCTTGCGCGATCGCCATTGCGGGTATCCAGCTTATGCGCCACTTCATGGACTATCAGATTGAAACCGGACGCATCGAAGGAGTCCTGAATATCCAGCCAGTTGAGAACAATCGGCCCCTGCTGCCAGCTTTGACCTGATTGTACGATTCGCTGGTTATGCACCAGGCCGATATCATCTTCCCATTCGTCATCGACGACGAACGGGGCAGGGTAGATAAGCACTTCGTGAAAACCATCTAACCATTCGATACCCAGCTCGAGAACCGGCAGGCAAAACAGTAGCGCGATACGAGCGCTGTGCAGGGGAGTAAGCTCGAGCCCCTGTAAGGCAACCAGACGCTTTTGTTGCAAAAAGCGGGAAGCCATCTGCACCAGCTGCTGCTGCTCATGTTCGGAGAGGTTGGCTAATACGGGAATGGCAAGCGCCTTTTCCCAGGGGATTTCCGCGTTGCCGGACTCTTCATCTGCTTTCCAGGGCCATTTAAATATCATATTGCTCGCAAAGTCGTCACTTGAACTGAATTAAAGAGACAGGAACTATTAAAATGCCAAAGAACCTGGCATTATAGCAACCTCAACAGCGGAGAGATGCCGGAGCGGCTGAACGGACCGGTCTCGAAAACCGGAGTAGGGGCAACTCTACCGGGGGTTCAAATCCCCCTCTCTCCGCCACTTTTCAACAAAATCAATCAGTCGCAAAGCGCTTTTGATTTTGCCCTGCATGAATCCCTGCATTAAAATTTCTTTCTATCGCTCTGTTTTCTCGCCTCTAACGCTGTCTTTTTTACCATGTTGCCTCTTGTTGGGCATCCACTTTTATCCTCTTTAGCTCACAAGCTCACACTCTTAACAATAACTTAGCCCGTTGCGCATCCCTGATAACAAAGCAGTTAACTGCCCTTGCTACACACGGATTCTGTAAGAGTATCTTAAAGAGAATGGATGATGGATGAAAAGGAGCGAACTCAGGAAAGCAGTAAAAGCATGGTTTGTTGTCGAGTGAGCGCTATGAGGCGATAGAGAAACTTATGACCCTGGCCGGAGCTGCCTTGATAAAAACTATCCCGCGCGGATCTGGCGCGGGATCATGTGCCTGTATACGGGAATGATGAAAAGTTTCAATAGTGAGTGGTTGAACTCCTCATGGCATCGCCCGTTTTTATAATGATGCAATCAGTGGTGCATTGCTCCTTTGCCGTCAGAATAACATTTTCTGGAAGCCTGAAATGCATTGACTTGCTCATTAAGATTTGCTCCGCCATCCCCTTGATAGCCCAGGGGGCCGCAAGGGAAATATTGCCAAACTCGTCATAACGTTGTGTTTTAGTAAAGGCATTATAGGCGGGGTCTTGAATGTCAAAAAGAACATCCCCCGTAAATGTTTTTCCCACCTTGTAGGAAAGCGCGCTTGCTAATGCGTTTAACTCCGATTTTTGTGGGATAATGAAACCATTAAAGATATTGTATGATGCAGCGATCATCGCGAATACCGTCAATATGGGTAGCGCTTTTTTTGCTATATTGAGTTTGCTTGTCAAGGCATCTACACCAATAATTATAAGAGCGCATATGAAAAATTCCAGTGCTATCAGCGACCTATATGCAGCCCAGTTTTCCTTGACTAGTAAGTTTGGAGAGTAGGCACCAATCCCCATGATAATGAACATGAGAACTTTCATAGGCCCTGATTTGCCTTTTATTATTGAAAGTAAACCTATTGCGCAAATTATTAATGAGAGAGTTGTGAATAAGGGGCCTGGGGTTATATTAAAGTTGTTGATGGCGTTAATCAATGGTTCTTTTATAAACCATTGTAATTTCTCAAGTGGATTATTAGTTAACTCGGCACGTGCAATTGAACTGCCATATAACCATACAGGTACAAATTTTGAAAACAGCAGACTGCCAAGCATGCCGATAAATAAAACAGCGCCACTGATTAAAACAATATTCATGGAAAATGGCTTGTCTTTTTTCAGGCAGTTATCAAGCATGACGAAAAATAAAAATGCCATCGCCGTTGGTTGATATATAGCAAATGCAAACCATAGAATAATGATGGATGCTGCAAATCTTATAATTGTCGTGTTCTTGTTTACGGGTTTTAATGTAGCGTAACTTGTTCCGGCAAGGAGTATAGAGAGTACAAACGGGAAGCATGTCGCCCATGCACTATATACCTGTATTGCCGGCGTCAGGCCTATTAATAAAGGGAGGGTAATTGTTGTGATGTTACGCTCGAATATGTTTCTTTTTTCTATAAATAAAAAGAGGAAAAAGCAAAGCGCAAATACCGTTATTATGGTAAAAAATCTAAGATAGGCAAGGTCATTGATATTGTGAACTAGCGTAAAGCCAAGTCGCCTGGCAACGGCATACAAGGGTCTGCCGGATTGCATATCCCATTGAAACGGAGAACCTTTCCCTGAAAAAACATCGGATAGTGTCGACCAATCGTCTGAAAATGCGTAACTAAATATAATAGTTGGGCTATAAACTAAGAAAATTGCTGCAAGGTAAAGCATGGCAATAACTTTTTTAGTGCAAGGAGACATCCGTTCGTCCTCAGTGTTCATTGCTCGCCTCTCATTTCGTGCTTTGCTACCTCTTCGATAAAATATTTTGGCCGATTTTTGGATTCCATATATATTTTCCCAACGTATTCGCCAATTATCCCCAAAGAAAGCATCTGGACACCGCCAAGGAAGAAAATCGCAATCATTACAGATGTCCAACCCGCAACGGTATTTCCCAAAATCTTCTCAATGAAGGCATAGATTGCAGCTAGTGAAGATAGAAGGCATGTGATAACCCCAGCGGCGGCGATCATACGTAACGGGGTAATTGTCAGAGATGTTATTCCTTCTAACGCCAGTGCTACCATCTTTTTCAAGGGGTATTTTGATTCGCCTGCAACCCTTTCATCTCTGCTATAATAAACACTGCTAGACTTATAACCCAACAGCGGAATTAGCCCTCTTAAATATAAATTTTGTTCTTTAAAATCCTTTAATGCTGTCAGTGCGGTACGGCTAAGAAGCCTAAAGTCCGCATGGTTAGGAACCTGATTGACACCGAGCCCTGACATCAGAGAATAGAATTTATTGGCTGTTGCCCTTTTGAATACTGAGTCACTACTCCTGTTGTCGCGTACGCCATAAACAATCTCAAACCCTTCATTATATTTGTCTATCATTTTCTCAATGCAACCTATATCATCCTGTAAGTCTGCATCGATACTTACGGTAACGTCCGTATCCGCGTTTGCCAACCCCGCCAGCAGGGCTATCTGATGGCCCCGGTTCCTTGATAATTTCAGGCCGCGGATGAATGACTTTTCCTGTGATGTGGATTTGATTTGTTCCCAGGTGTTGTCTTTACTGCCATCATCGACAAAGAGGATATAACTATTTCGAGCGATTTTTTCTTTTGCCAGGAGGTTTTTTAATACAGTGGTGAGCCCCTCCAGACAGTATGGGAAGGCGTCTTTTTCATTATAACAAGGAACAACGATTGCTAACGAAGGTATTTGACTCCTCGCGTTGTTTATATTAATTTCTTTCATTTCATTGACCAGTATTTGTTTAGAATAAAACCAGCTGTAGTGTAAATAATCATACCTACAACTTGTGCTGTATAGATAGCATTAGGTATGACGATGAAAAAAACTTTTATTGCTATTAAATTTAAAATATAACAAAAAGCGCATGTGGATACGAATTTGATAAACCTCAGGGGGCTCAATGTCTTTGAGAAAGTGAACTTCGCATTCATAACAAAACTGAAAATAATGCCAACGACATATCCTGTTGCGTTTGAAGGGTAGACTCCCACGCCGGCCTGCATCAGGCCAAATATAGCAACTGCCGTAATTGCTGTATTTGCCAGGCCAACGATAATGTACCTGACCGCTTCTCTGGATGTGTTTTTTTTCAAGGTATGATTAATCATTTATTGATTTACATCAATTTTTAAAGGGGCAGTTAAGAGACTGAATGCGCAATTGAGATAAGCAATGAGCTCCTGGAATATAAGTATTTGACGCCAACTCGTGGTCTGTGTCAACCAGGGTTTTTATTACAGTAGACATATTCCTCTGTGGGTATTGTTTTACGCTTCTCCATCCGAGTTTGTTTGGACATGATTATGCCGAATGGCGAGGATATAAAAGCCGGAGAGCTATCGGAGGCGTGAGTTCTGGTGCGGCGATTACCAGGCAGCCCTGCGGTGTTTGTTAATTTGCTACTCTTCCCTGCTTAGTCACCTCCTTGTAACTGAAATTTTCAGGACTGAATTTAGCATCAAATGATTTTCCGGCATGGGCATTCTTCAGACTAAAGACTTACAGGATCAATCACCACCTCCCCAGGAGGTGGTTTAGGGGTGACAACGAAAAAAGCCCGCATTAAGCGGGCTTTAGGTTAATGAGACAATCTTAGAACTGGTAGGTGATACCTACAGCGAACTGATCGTCAGTGGCTGCGCCACTTACCGCCGCGTCTTCATCATCGATCAGATTGAATTTGTATGCGGTGTAAACGTTGAAGTTTTTGTTGAAGTAGTACCAGGTACCCAATTCAACGTAGTTCATGATATCCGCATTGGTGTCTTCTTTGGCGCCAAGGTCTTTACCTTTCGCGTAGACATAGCCCAGGGACGGACGCAGGCCGAAATCAAATTGATATTGAACAACGGCTTCGATGTTCTGGGTGTGATTGGCAAAACTGCCAAAAGTCGTTTTCTCCAGCGGAGTCATGTTACGGGATTCGCCATACATGACTGATGCATACAGATTATTTGCATCGTATTTAGCCGCCAGGTTCCAGACTTCAGCTGTTTCGCCCCGCTTGTCCGCAGCTTGCTCATCAGTACGATCGGAGTTGCTGTAGGCGCCAACGAAACCGAAGCCGTCGATGTTGTAGTTAACGGAGAAACCGAAACCGTCGCCGTTTGATTTTTTCGCGGTGGTGTCGTTATTTTTACCCTGATACTGCAGAGCAAAATTAAGGCCATCAACCATGCCGAAGAAGTCGGTATTACGGTAGGTTGCAACACCGTTGGTACGACCGGTCATGAAGTTGTCGGTGTAAACCAGGCCGTCGCCGCCCCACTCAACCAGCATATCGGTATAACCTGCCGCGTCATAAACCACGCCGTAGTTACGACCATAATCGAATGAACCGTAGTCGCTGAATTTCAGACCGGCGAATGCTAAACGGGTAGCGCTGCCCTGCTGACCTTCCGGTTTGTCCGCTTTGATGTTGTATTCAAACTGGCCATAACCGGTCAATTCGCTGCTAATCTGGGTTTCGCCTTTAATGCCGAAACGCGCATAGGAGGTATCGTCAGAATTGTTGTTGTCGCCATCATGGGTCATGATGTGTTCGCCAACCATTTTGCCGTAGAAATCCAGTTTGTTGCCGTTCTTATTATAGATTTCTGCTGCATTAGCCGCGCCAGCGACTAATAAAGCTGGAACCAGAATTGCCAGTACTTTTCTTTTCATTATATATTCCCTTTTAATCATAATTAATATGAATTGTGTCATTCCTTCCGGGGTGACTATTTGATACTAGCGATTAAGTTCATTTTTCTTTAAATTAAATATGTAACTAAATTATATCTAATATTACAAAATGTTTCCGTTATATTCATTATATTAAAATTATATTGTTTTGTGATAATTTATTTCCTGCATTTATGGCTTTTAATAACATGGACTTATGCTTCTTCGTTGATTGGATTTTGTTGTAGATAAGTTTCATGCATCCTATATGTTGTTATTTAATATTTATTTTACGAATAATTGTTTTGCACGTCTTTAAACGTAGGTTTATCTTTCAGAGGATGATCTGAGTAAGAGTAATGACTGGTGAAATGAGGATCGAAGGAGGGTGAGTGAAAAAGAGCCAGAAATTAAATGCCATTCATAAATTTGTATTATTTAAAAATGGAATAAATTCATTGAATATATAGCCGGCATTATGACAAAGAAGCTGGATGATGCACAAAAATGCATCGGGTAGAGAGATCTGCTGCCTTGCAAGAATTTTCGCTATATAATGTGATGGATATCACTATTTTTGACTGGCAAGTGATGTTGCTTGTTGAGTTCACGGAGAGCAAATGAATGGAAGATAAAGCGAAAAGAAGTCCTGGTGGGAAACTGGCGCTGTGGGCATTTTATGCTTTTTGTGGTTATTTCCTCTGGGCGATGGCGCGTTACTGGTGGGTTGTCGGGCAGATTCAAAGCGTGCCCGGCGCTACGATTGATGGCGAACTTGGTTCAACGGCAGGGAAATGGATTGGCGCTCTGTTGGGATTTCTGGTGTTAGGCATCGTGGGGGCCATTCTTGGCGCAATTGCCTGGTACACGCGCCCTAATGCGCAGATCTATGAACATCACGAATAAAGTTGCTATGCTCGTTGCTGGCCTGTTACCTAAGGAACGTGCATGGACCTTTTTCACTGGCAGCAACGATTTGAAACCTGGCTAACCGAACATCACGCGCAAGGGGATGCGGCTCATGATATTTCGCATTTCCGCCGGGTATGGGCTACAGCGCAGCGGTTGGCCGAAGATACGGATGCTGACCGTCTGGTGATCCTGACCGCCTGCTATTTTCATGACATCGTCAGCCTGGCGAAAAACCATCCTGAGCGTAGCCGCTCTTCTGCGATGGCGGCGGAAAAAACGCTGGCTATCCTCCAGTCAGCTTTTCCTGATTTCCCCGCTGAACGCTACGCGGCGGTTTTACACGCTATTGAAGCGCACAGTTTTAGCGCGGCGATTGCTCCGCGAAGCGAAGAAGCGAAAATCGTTCAGGACGCCGATCGACTCGAGGCGTTGGGGGCGATTGGCCTGGCGCGCGTTTTTGCCGTGTCCGGCGCGCTGAACAATATCTTGTTTGATGCCAGCGATCCCTTTGCCGACCGGCGGGAATTGAATGATAAAACCTACGCGCTGGATCACTTCCAGTGCAAGCTGTTGCGTTTACCGCAAACGATGCAGACTGAAAAGGGCCGGGCAATGGCGATACACAATGCGCGCTTTCTGGTGCAGTTTATGGCCAAGCTCAGCGCGGAGCTTCGTGGAGACCCGATGGCTATTGATGACGAGGTTTTGCAGCGCTTTAACCCACTCGCGTAAAACTGGCTGCGCTATTTATGGTAACCTCTGCAAAAATAGTCGGGCTGGTTGAGGTTATGGCGCAAAATTTATCCAAGGAAAATCCCCCGTCTTTGAAGGTTGAACATACCGGAGAAGATGCGCAGGCGCTATTGCGCCAGCTGATGGCGATATATGATGTCAAAACGCTGGTCGCGCAACTGGTTGCCGTCGGCGAGCAGCACTGGAGCCCGGCTATACTGAAGCGCGTTGCGACGGTAACGCGCGCGGCAGGTCGTATAACTGCGCAGGAGCAGGCCCACCTGCGCACGCTCTTGCCGCAGCCGCCTGCGCATCATCCGCATTATGGATTCCGCTTCGTCGATCTGTTTGCCGGTATCGGCGGCATTCGTCATGGTTTCGAGGCGATTGGCGGGCAATGCGTGTTTACCAGCGAGTGGAATAAACATGCGGTGCGCACCTATAAAGCCAACTGGTACTGCGATCCTGAGCAGCATTGTTTCAATGAAGATATCCGCGACGTCACGTTGAGCCATCTCCCCGAGGTGAGCGATGAAGACGCGGCGCAGCACATTCGCCAGACAATCCCGCAGCATGATGTTCTGCTGGCCGGCTTTCCCTGCCAGCCTTTTTCGCTCGCCGGCGTATCGAAGAAGAATGCCCTTGGCCGCGCCCACGGCTTTGCCTGCGAAACGCAGGGGACGCTGTTCTTTGACGTAGTCAGGATTATCGCCGCCCGGCAGCCGCCGATATTTGTTCTGGAGAACGTCAAAAACCTGAAGAGCCACGATAAGGGGCGGACGTTTCGTATCATTATGCAGACGCTGGATGAGCTGGGTTATGAGGTTGCTGATGCGGCTCATACCGGAGCGGATGATCCGAAAGTGATCGACGGGCGTCATTTTTTACCTCAGCACCGGGAACGCATTGTGCTGGTGGGTTTTCGGCGCGACCTCAAGCTGCATGAGGGATTCACCCTGCGCGATATCGCCACTCTCTATCCCTCCGTTCGCCCAACTTTCGGCGAGCTGCTGGAACCCGTGGTTGACGACAAATTTATCCTCACCAGAGTGCTGTGGAAATATCTCTATCGCTATGCGCGCAAGCATCAGGAGCGAGGGAACGGTTTTGGCTACGGGCTCGTTGACCCCAAGAATCCGCGCAGCGTGGCGCGTACGCTGTCTGCCCGCTACTACAAAGATGGCGCGGAGATCCTTATCGATCGCGGCTGGGATCGGCCTTTAGGCGAAAAGTCTTTTGACGATGCGGAGAACCAGCTTCGGCGTCCGCGTCGGTTGACTCCCCGCGAGTGCGCGCGTCTGATGGGATTTGAAGCGCCGCAGGGATACCATTTTCGTATTCCGGTATCGGATACCCAGGCCTATCGCCAGTTTGGCAATTCGGTTGTCGTGCCGGTCTTTGCGGCGGTAGCGAAGCTGCTGGCGCCGCGTATAGCAAGAGCGGTGGCTTGCCGTGAGCAAGAGATTGACCATGGCCGATGTCCACGATAAAGCCACCCGCAGTAAAAACATGCGCGCGATCGGCACCCGCGATACGGCGATTGAAAAACGGCTGGCGGGACTGCTGGCGCGTGCAGGATTTTCCTTTACCGTGCAGGATGCCGCGCTGCCCGGCCGCCCGGATTTTGTGGTGGCCGAGTATCAGTGCGTTATCTTTACCCACGGCTGCTTCTGGCATCATCATAATTGCTACCTGTTTAAGGTCCCCGCGACGCGAACTGAGTTCTGGCTGGATAAAATAGCCAAAAACGTGGCGCGCGATCGCCGTGATATCGGCCTTCTGGCGGAGCAGGGATGGCGAGTGCTGGTGGTCTGGGAGTGCGCGCTGCGAGGGCGCCAGAAGCTCAGCGACGAAGCGCTGGGGGAACGGCTGGAGGAGTGGATCTGCGGCGGAGGGAACTGCGCGCAGATCGATACGCAAGGTATAGGTCTGTTAGACGTTACTTCTGCGCCTTACAGGAGGTGATGTCGCGGCGAGCCGGAAGCAGGTACTTGCCGAGCGTGACCAGAACGACGGCGAAGATGATGATTCCCAGCGCCAGCCACTCTACGGCGGATAAGCTTTCGCCGGCAAAACCGGTGCCCAACAGCACGGCGACCACCGGGTTAACGTAGGCGTAGCTGGTCGCCACGGCAGGTGTAACGTTGCGAATCAGATACATATAGGCGTTGATGGCGATAAGCGAACCAAAGATCGCCAGATAGGCGACGGCAAAAATGCCGGACCACGACGGCATTTGGGTTAATTTTTCTCCGGTTAGCGTGGAGGCGATCATCAGCACGACGCCTGCCGCCAGCATCTCAATGGCGCCCGCCATCATCCCCGTCGGTAGCTCGATTCGCGAGCCGTAGACGGAACCAAACGCCCAGCTCATTGAACCGATAAGTATTAGCAGCGCGCCCCAGGGGTTACCGTTCAGGTTGCCGCCGCTGTTGAGCAGTACTATCCCCGCGAGACCAATAGCGATACCCAGCCATTCAAGTTTGCGGGTCGCAATACCAAAAAAACGGCTAAAGCACAGGGTGAACAGCGGCACCGTCGCGACCATGACCGCCGCAATACCGGAAGGTACGTGCTGGTGCTCGGCGAGAGTGACAAAACCATTCCCCACGGCCAGTAGTAACACGCCAATCAGCGCCGCGTTGAGCAGGGGCTTTCGCGCAGGGAGCTTATGGCCGGTTGCCAGTAGCCAGGCGGTCAGCACCGCGCCTGCGGAAAGAAAGCGCACGCCAGCCATCATTAGCGGGGGCCAGCTGGCGACGCCGACGGCGATAGCGAAATAGGTGGAACCCCAGATGATATACAGCGCAAACAACGCCCCGATGAGCGGCAACAGCTGACGGGTAGACATACTTCCTCACGACGGTGCAGAGACAGAAAGGGGAGATATAGTAAACGTGAAAACTCGCGTGCTGGCGAGCGCTTTAATTCGCCTGCTATGGTTAAATTTTTGTTGACTATGGACACTGGTGGGCGAAAAAGCGCTTTTGCTTCATACTTCAGGAGGAACAACCATAAATGAAGGAATGCAATTTTGGCGGGAAGTAGTCTATTAACCTTATTGGATGATATTGCCACTTTACTCGATGATATTTCGGTCATGGGGAAACTGGCAGCAAAAAAAACGGCAGGCGTATTGGGAGACGATTTATCGCTTAATGCTCAACAGGTCACCGGCGTGCGGGCCAACCGCGAATTGCCGGTCGTTTGGGGCGTAGCCAAAGGCTCACTGATCAATAAAGTGATCCTGGTACCGCTGGCATTGTTGATCAGCGCTTTTATCCCGTGGGCGATTACCCCGCTGCTGATGCTGGGGGGGGCGTTTCTCTGCTTCGAAGGCGTCGAGAAGGTGCTGCACAGTCTGCAGGCCCGGAAGCATAAAGAGGATCCGCAGGTTCGCCGGCAGCGGCTTGAGGCCCTGGCGAGCCAGGACCCCATGGCTTTTGAACGGGATAAAGTGAAAGGGGCAATACGTACCGATTTTATTCTGTCGGCTGAAATTGTCGCGATTACGCTGGGGATTGTGGCTGAAGCGCCGTTATTAAATCAGATCCTGATTTTGTCCGGCATCGCGCTGCTGGTGACGGTGGGGGTTTACGGTCTGGTGGGGATCATAGTCAAGCTTGATGATATGGGCTACTGGCTGGTGGAGAAAACCAGCTCGTTGGCGCAGTGGTCAGGCAAGGCTTTGTTGGCGATTGCGCCCCGCCTGATGAAAGTGTTGTCCATCGTTGGCACGCTGGCGATGTTCCTGGTCGGCGGCGGCATTGTGGTGCACGGTATTACGCCGCTGCACCATGCCATTGAAAATCTCGCCCATGGGCAGAATGCGGTGATTGCCTCGCTGCTGCCAACGGTCGCCAACCTGGTGCTGGGATTCATCATTGGCGCTATTGTGTTGGCCGGTGTGAAAGCGATTGGCGCTCTTCGTCGTCCGGCGAAGTAAATGTGCTCCTACTCATGCAAAGTGGTTCAGCTTCGTCTAAGGTAAATCTGTTTCTTCCTGATACCGGAGGCAAAAATGGTCTTGTTGGTCAGTGATGAAGTGAGGCGAAAAAACGGTGGCCCCCGCATGGTCGTTACCGGGTTCGCCAGCGGCATGGTGGAGTGCCGCTGGTATGACGGTTACGGCGTTAAGCGCGAGGCGTTTCGTGAGGATGAACTTATTCGCGGAGGGGGAGGGAAGTCGAATCGCACCTGACCCTTTATCAGCGCCCGGCATTCGTCGGGCGTTTTCATAATAGTGATTATTTTACAAACAGGGAGCGTGGATGACGTTTGCTTCTTTAACTGTGCTGCGAGAAAACGATGGATAAGCTGATGTGGGTGGAAAAATTGCGTCAGATTTTAAGCCCCGGATATGTGGTTAACCTCTGTTTTTTTATCGTCTTCTGCTTCTCCACGCTGCTGATATGGCGTGAGATCAAGGTCCTGGAAGAAGCCTACGTTGCAAACCAGCGCAATAATCTTGAAAACGTGGCCCATGAGTTCGACAGTTTGCTGCAGTTTAATATCGACAGAATGATTTTTTTTCGCAACGGTATGCGGTCGGCGTTGGGTACGCCGTTGGATTTTGCCGCGCTGCGCAAGGCCGAAGAGGATTACTTAACAAAGCGGCACGATCCCATATGGTCGGTTGAGATCCATAACCGCCGGACGCTGCCGATCTACGGCGTCGCGGATGCCTTTGTCGACAGCGACGCGCTGCTTTCCCGTGATAATCCCTTTTCCGGAAATGAGCTCATGGCCACACTGGAGCTGGGTTATATGCTGCGTCTGGCCAATAACAACCGTGGATTTGCGAAACGCATGCTGTACGTGTCGCGCAGCGGTTTTTTTACGACGACCGAGCTGCCGAAAAATTCGACGCAGGCGCTGGCTCTCTATTCGCGGGCAACAGGCGCCGCCTGGTTTACCCGACAAACGCAGCGGAATAATCCTGCTCGCGGTATTGTGTGGCAAACGTTTCCCGATAATGAATCGCAGCGCGAAATGCAGGTGGTGACGGCGTCTATTCCGCTTGATTTCCAGCGCTACTGGCTCGGCGTTCTGGCGATGGATTTCTCGGTACAGGAGATGAAAACATTTCTGGTCAATGCGATCAAAACGGGCGAGGAAGGTGAGTACCAGCTTTATGATAATCGACTCAATTTAATTGCCTCCTCCGCGCCGGGCAACGTGCTGACGCTGCTGTCGCCGCGTGAACAGGAGATGCTAAGCCGCGCCTCTTCCCATGAGAATCAGGGCGGGATTCGCCTGGTCACGCGCTATATCAGCTGGGAAAATTTACGCAATTTTGATGGGGTGCTGATCCGTATCCATACTATCCAGGAAGGGGTCCGCGGTGATTTTGGCAGCATCACCATTGCGCTGATGCTGATGTGGTTAATGTTCACTTTGATGCTGCTGATCTCCTGGCTGGTCATTCGTCGAATGGTGCGCAACATGAGCGTGCTGCAGACCTCGCTGGAATGGCAGGCCTGGCATGATGCGCTGACCCGTTTATTAAACCGCGGCGCGCTGTTTGAACGCGCCATTGCGGAAACTCGCCTGAGCGAGCGTCTGAAGCGGCCTGTGGCGGTAATTCAGCTCGATCTGGATTACTTTAAAAGCGTTAACGATCGCTTCGGTCATCACGCGGGGGATCGCGTGCTGTCGCTGGTGGCCAGCACTATCGCCAGCCATATTCGGCAAGGCGATCTGGCGGGGAGGGTTGGCGGGGAGGAGTTTTGTATTGTGCTGCCCAATACCCCGTTAAAAGAAGCGCAGGTGATTGCTGAACGGATCCGTATCCGGATCAATAGCCGCGAAATTTTGCTGGGTAACAGCATTTCTTTGCGTATTACCGCTTCGCTTGGGGTGAGCGGTAGCGATGATACCGGCGAATATAACTTCGAAAATTTGCAGTCAGTCGCCGATCATCGCTTGTATCTGGCCAAGCAGAACGGGCGCGATCGGGTCTGTGCCGAAGGGTGAAAGAAATTTCTCTTGTGAATAAATTGAATTGAAATCATCCACTATGGTTATTTTAGTGAGATTATTCTTAAAAATCGTTTAGCGGCAATCGGACGTTCGTAGAAGAACGAAGGGTTGCAGTCCTTGCCTGGCGAGCTTTGCCAGCGTGGCGGTAATGCTAAGCCACATTTTTCAATAATTTGCTTCATGAATGTTTGTTGTCATGCAAAATAATTGAGGGTAATGTTTGTAGCGCATCGGAAATCCTGGTGTAACGAATTTTCAAGTGCTTCTTGCATTAGCAAGCTTCATCCCGACTCCTGCGAGTCGGGATTTTTTTCGCGCAGAATTCAGCGGTTGGCTTCGGTGACGCTGAAGTCATGGATATCGAGTTCAAAGGCCTCAGCCAGCTCGCGCCAGGTATGGTAATCCCGGCCATCAATACTGACGCGGTGGGGATCGTCTTGCGTACGCTGCACTTCACTTTCGCTGATTTCATTAATCGCCGCCAGCAGGGCGTCAACATCAACGCCGCCTGCGCCATTATTTTCTTTGGCGGTTTTCATTTCGGCTACCTCGCTTAACTCAGATAGGGCCTCTTAAGTATAGACGGTCTACAAAAACAGCAGTTACCGGGCCGGACACTGCGCGATCGGCTGTTTTGTTCTACACTGGCTCAAAAATAGAGGAGATGAGTTATGCAGGTAAACGATCGTGTCACGGTGAAGACCGATGGCGGCCCACGTCGATCGGGTGTTGTGCTGGCGATAGAGTCGTTTAGCGAAGGGGTGATGTATCTGGTTTCGCTGGAAGATTATCCGCTCGGCATCTGGTTTTTTAACGAGAACGGGCATCCCGACGGTATTTTCGTTGAGCGGGACGAGTGACTTGCCGTAAGTGAACTGGCGGCAGCGGCCGCCAGCGTCTTTCAACGCAGGTTGACATGAATTCCGGACGTGATGTTTTCAGTCAGTCGTACGATGTGATAAATCACCTGTTTATTGTGGGTGTGAATTTTCTTTTTAATATTGCCCTTGTGCGATGAGACGGTCTTCGCCTTAATGTTCATCTGCGCTGATATGTGCGAGGTTCCGTGACCAGCCATCCACATCTGCAGCATATTTGACTCGGTCTGGCTTAAAGACAGCGTGGGGATATTAAGCCGGGCGGCACGATAGTTCTCATATTTCAGGCGGATGGCGAGAATGTCATCGAGGTCTTTTTCGGTCAGAGATTTAGAGCAAATAAGTAAGTTTTTGCGCACCAGCAGGTAGTGGTTGAAATGAATATTCGCCAGCGACATAAAGATCACAAATAGCGTCGCAGGATACTGGCTAATGATTTGCCGGATTAGCTGGTTGCTGTCTTCATGATGAATAAAGCAATCTTCGTTGATAAATACCACTGAAGGTCGGCTGGTCTCACAGAGGGCTTTCAGGCTTGGCGCACTGTGTACTTCAGTGATATCTCGCTTCCTTACCCCCCTGCCAGTGAGGTACCCGGTTAATCCCAGCCGGGTGAAGCTGCACAAATCCATAATAATCGTTGACATGACCCATCCTCAATCAACACGTAACGATAATTTATTCCTCGCCGACAAGCGATGAAGTCCATTTAGTTAGCAATTAAAACGACTGATGCCATGGAACCATTAGGCAGCCTGAACTATTTCGTATAAGCCCCATAATTTGCCAGGAATATTCTCAAAGTAAAGGCTACAAATCGCTATGTGGAGGAAATAAAAACATTAAATACCCGTCATATATAGGATGGCCATTATGGCGGTATTTTAAAATAGGATTATCCTTATATTGAATGGTTAAAATAACATCTTCTGATTTATCGGTTTTATAAGATGAGTAAGAATAACTTAACATTCGAAGGCAATTTTTAGCCATATTGGCTGAGCCGGCCGCGTCTTGCTGCGCCGCTCCCCGATCCGGGAAGGGTGGCGAGCTTAACGCTTTAATGCCACAATGTTTTTTTATCGGTTTGTGGGATGGATGATGAAAAAGATAGTGTTTGCTGGTGCTCTGCTGACCCTCGCCGGGTGCGTTCAGGTTGATAGCTACAGCGATGTTGTTAAAGCTCCAGCGCCGACAGGGCTGGAAGGATACTGGCAATCGGCAGGCCCGCAGAGCGAGATGATGAGCCCGGAGGCGATCGCCAGCCTGATAGTGACTAAACAGGGTGACACGCTTGACTGTCGTCAGTGGCAGCGGGTCATCGTCCTGCCGGGGAAATTAATGAAGCGTGATGACGCGGTTTATAACGTCACCTCCGCTTTGGACGTCTATCCGATTGAGCGCGAAGGCGATACCCTGAGCTACGATCGGATGACGCTTAAAAGGGTGGATCGTCTCACCCCGGAGTGTGAACTGGCACGGAAAAAAGCGTCGGCGGATAAAAACGGACAATAAGCTTTTTGCGGGCTGAAAACCTTCTCAGCCCGCGGTGTTTCCCCGTATTTTACAGCACCTCTTCAATAACCCAGACGCTGACGCTGCCGCCGTTACAGGTAAAGATGCCGTTTCCTTCATCGTCGGTTTCAATGACCTCCTCACGATTGCCGAGAAAATCCCGCCAGCGTTTATTACGGTAGTTTTCGCCCAGAGGCAGCGTTTTTTCGCCGTCGTCGCCGTTGGAAAGCACCACCACGCAGCCCGGATCTTCCTCGGTGCCGCTTCGGCTGAAGGCGATACAGTTCGGATGGTCGAACCACAGCGTTTGTACGCCGTGAGCAAAACGCTGACGGGCATCGATCAGCTCATGTAATTGCTCGATCACCGGCATCTCAATGGCGTAGGTCTCGCCGTCGCCGCCGGTATCCTCATAGCTGGCGCCGAACAGATCGGCATAAAAGACTGACGGAACGCCGTTCTCACGTAACAAAATCAGCGCATAGGCCAGCGGCTTGAACCAGGCCTCAACCGGCGCCTCCAGCGCCTGCAGCGGCTGGGTGTCGTGGTTAGTCACCAGAGTCACAGCGTGGAACGGGTCGGCTTCCACCAGCGTGCCGCTAAAAATCTGGCTCATGTCGTAATCGCGACCCTGCCGCGAGGCTTCATGGAATTTCATCTGCAGGGGGGCGTCGAAGAGCATCGTCTTGCCGTCAACCATGGCGATATACTGCTGGAGCTTATCGACTTCATGCGACCAGTATTCCGCGACGATAAACAGCGGTTTTGTCGCGACCTCCTGGACGTGGTCGATCCACTCTTTATAAAACCAGGCGGGGATATGCTTAACCGCATCGAGACGGAAGCCGTCGCAGCCGGTTTGTTCCATCACCCAGCGCGCCCAGTACTTAATCTCCTCGGTCACCGCCCGATTACGAAAGTCGATATTTTCGCCCATCAGATAGTCGAAGTTACCCATCTCATCATCGACCTGATCGTTCCATCCCTCCCCGGTATAGTCGTTGACGATTTTAAACACGCCATCTTCGTCGGGATTCTCGATATGATCGATGCCGCTGAAGCACTTATAATCCCAGATGAATTCAGAGTATTGGCCGGCCCGTACCGGGAAGGTGTAGCGCGTCCAGGCTTCACACTCAACAATCTTATCGGCGATCTGCGTGCGGTCGTTTTGATCAACACGCTGAATGCGTACCGGCTCTTTCTCATCCGCGCCCATTTTATGGTTGACCACCACGTCGAGCAGCACGGCGATATCGTGCTGGCGCAGCGCGGCGATAGCGGCCAGTAGCTGGGTTTTATCACCGTATTTAGTGGCGACAGACCCCTTTTGATCGAACTCGCCGAGATCAAACAGATCGTAGCAGTCATAACCGACCGAATATCCTCCGGAGGCTCCCTTATAAGCTGGGGGCAGCCAAATCATATTGATACCGATTTCATTGAGGTTCGGCGCCAGGGCCTCGACTTCACGCCATAATTCGCCGCCGGTGGGGTAGTACCAGTGAAAGCACTGCAGTAACGTGGGGTTTTTCATCTTCCATGCTCCAGACGTCATCAAGCTGACTATTGCAGTATGAGAGATATCCAGCAAAATGCAGACGTTTCGCCTACGTTTTCCCTATGCCCTAAAAGGCATCATATATAATAATTTGGAATAAGATGTAGCGTATCGATGTTGGTGACCGGGGCTAAACGCCTTACACTATTGCAAAATATCACTCTGTTAGGGGTATCTATGAAATTAGCACTTCTGGGTCGTCAGGCGCTGATGGGCGCAATGGCCGTTGTATTAATGGCTGGCGTCAGCGCAAAAACCTTTGCGGCTGAAAATCTGCTCAATCAGGTTAAAGAGCGCGGCACGTTACGCGTTGGCCTGGAAGGGACTTATCCGCCATTCAGCTACCAGGGAGATGACGGTAAGCTGACCGGTTTCGAGGTGGATTTTGCTAACGAGCTGGCAAAACACCTTGGGGTGAAAGCTGACCTTAAACCCACTAAGTGGGACGGCATGCTGGCTTCGCTGGATTCTAAACGTATCGATGTGGTGATCAACCAGGTCACTATTTCCGATCAGCGTAAGAAAAAATATGACTTCTCTACGCCGTACACCATCTCCGGGATTCAGGCGCTGGTGAAGAAAGGTAACGAAGGCGTGATCAAAACCGCTGCCGACCTGAAAGGTAAGAAAGTTGGCGTTGGCCTGGGCACCAACTATGAAGAGTGGCTGCGCCAGAACGTACAGGGCGTCGACATTCGTACTTATGATGATGACCCGACGAAATATCAGGATCTGCGCGTAGGCCGTATCGACGCTATCCTGGTTGACCGCCTGGCGGCGCTGGATCTGGTGAAGAAAACCGGCAATACCCTGGCTGTAACCGGGGAAGCTTTCTCCCGCCAGGAGTCCGGCGTTGCGCTGCGTAAAGGTAATGAAGACCTGCTGAAAGCGGTTGATGGCGCCATTGCGGATATGCAAAAAGACGGCACCCTGAAGGCGCTGTCGGAAAAATGGTTTGGCGCTGACGTGACGAAGTAACGACCGGCGATGAAAAAAGGCGCTCTTGATAGCGCCTTTTTTTATTTCGTGCGCCATAGCGTGCATAATCAAGGATAACTCAGTCAGGAGGTATTATGTCACTGCAAAATTTAACCCTTTTCCCGCGTCTGGAACTGATTGGCGCGCCGACGCCGCTTGAATACCTGCCGCGCTTGTCCGATTACCTTGGCCGCGAAATCTTTATCAAGCGTGATGATGTGACCCCGCTTGCGATGGGCGGCAACAAACTGCGTAAGCTTGAGTTCCTGGCGGCTGATGCGCTGCGGGAGGGGGCGGATACGCTGATTACCGCAGGGGCCATCCAGTCCAACCACGTGCGCCAGACGGCGGCCGTGGCGGCAAAACTGGGCCTGCACTGCGTGGCGCTACTGGAAAACCCAATCGGCACCCGGGCCGAGAACTACCTGACTAACGGTAACCGTCTGCTGCTTGACCTGTTTAATACTCAGGTCGAAATGTGCGACGCGTTGACCGATCCGAATGCGCAGCTGGAAGAGCTGGCGACCCGTATCGAGGCTCAGGGCTACCGTCCGTACACGATCCCGGTTGGCGGTTCGAACGCGCTGGGCGCGCTGGGCTACGTTGAGAGCGCGCTGGAAATTGCCCAGCAGTGCGAAGGAGCGGTTGAGCTCTCCTCCGTGGTCGTCGCGTCCGGCAGCGCCGGTACGCATGCGGGCCTCGCCGTGGGGCTTGAGCAACTGATGCCCAATGCCGAGCTTATCGGCGTGACCGTGTCGCGCAAGGTGGCCGACCAGCTGCCGAAAGTGGCTGCGCTGCAGCAGGCGGTGGCCAATAGCCTGGAGCTGGAGGCAAAGGCTGGGATTCAGCTCTGGGATGACTACTTTGCGCCGGGTTACGGGACGCCGAACGACGAAGGGATGGCCGCTGTGAAGCTACTGGCGCAGCTGGAAGGTATCCTGCTGGATCCGGTTTATACCGGGAAGGCGATGGCTGGACTGATTGATGGCATCAGCCAGAAACGCTTTAAGGATGAAGGCCCAATACTGTTTGTTCACACCGGCGGCGCCCCCGCGCTGTTCGCCTATCATCCTCATATCTAATGCAGAACACATAGAATGCAAGAGAGTATCCAACTGGTGATCGATTCTGCGCCTTTTCTGCTGAAAGGCGCGGTATTTACCCTACAGCTCAGCATCGGCGGCATGTTTTTTGGCCTGGTGCTGGGGTTTATTCTGGCGCTGATGCGTATGTCGCCCGTCTGGCCGATTAAGTGGCTGGCGCGGATGTACATTTCCATCTTTCGCGGAACGCCGCTGATAGCGCAGCTGTTCATGATCTATTACGGCTTGCCGCAGTTTGGCATTGAGCTGGATCCTATTCCCGCGGCGATGATCGGCCTGTCGCTCAATACGGCGGCCTACGCTGCGGAAACGCTGCGCGCAGCGATTGCCTCGATTGATAAAGGGCAATGGGAGGCGGCAGCGAGTATCGGGATGACGCGCTGGCAGGCGATGCGCCGCGCTATTCTTCCCCAGGCGGCGCGCGTGGCGCTACCGCCGCTGTCCAACAGTTTTATCAGCCTGGTGAAAGATACGTCGCTGGCGGCGACGATCCAGGTGCCGGAACTGTTCCGCCAGGCCCAGTTGATCACTTCCCGGACGCTGGAGGTTTTCACCATGTACCTGGCCGCTTCGCTTATCTACTGGGTAATGGCAACGGTGCTTTCTACGCTGCAGAACTATTTTGAAAATCAGCTGAACCGCCAGGAGCGAGATCCAAAATGAGTGCGATTGAAGTCAAAAACCTGGTGAAAAAATTCCATGGCCAAACGGTGCTCCACGGTATCGACCTTGAGGTTCAACAGGGTGAAGTGGTGGCGATCATCGGTCCCAGCGGGTCGGGGAAAACGACGCTGCTGCGCAGCATTAATCTCCTGGAGCAGCCGGAAAGCGGCACGATTCGCGTTGGCGACGTGACGATCGATGCCGCGCGCAGCATTAACCAGCAAAAAGCGGCGATTCGTCGTCTGCGTCAGCATGTGGGCTTTGTGTTTCAGAATTTTAATCTGTTCCCCCATCGTACAGTGTTGGAAAACATTATCGAAGGGCCAGTCATCGTCAAAGGGGAGGATAAAAATGAATCCATCGCCCGGGCGCGTGAACTGCTCACGAAAGTTGGGCTTACCGGTAAAGAGAATAGCTACCCGCGCCGTTTGTCCGGCGGACAGCAGCAGCGCGTGGCGATAGCTCGCGCGCTGGCGATGCGTCCCGATGTCATTCTATTTGATGAGCCAACGTCGGCGTTAGATCCGGAGCTGGTCGGTGAGGTCCTCAATACCATTCGCCAACTGGCTCAGGAGAGGCGCACGATGGTTATCGTGACCCATGAAATGAGCTTTGCCCGTGACGTTGCGGACCGTGCTATTTTTATGGATCAGGGGCGCATCGTTGAACAGGGAGAAGCGAAATCCCTGTTTGCTAACCCTCAGCAGGCGCGTACCCGGCAGTTCCTCGAAAAATTCCTGATGCAATAATTTCTTTGCGCTGGCCGCATTCGCTCAGGCGGATGCGGCAGGCCGCGAAGAATTTCCGCTTTATCAGCAAAAAAAGCCTCCCCAGATATTGGCGCTCATCAACGGCGATACATCTGTCAAGGTTTTGTGCCACGTCAATTGGCATAATTTTTTAACGCGTCTGGCGCTTTTGCCAACCGCAGTCTAATAAATGCGGTGGCTACCATTTTTTATACATATAAGCAGGATTTATGTGTTAGTTTTATGTATTTATAATAATGATTATCACTCAGGAGTTATTTGGTCAGTTATGAGGGACAATGATTTTTTCAGCTGGCGGCGGGAAATGCTGCAACAATTTCAGTCAGTTTCTGCAGGCGAGGGGGTTTTTCATCTTCTCCAGCAGCAGGCAAAAGGGCTGGAATATGACTACTTCGCACTCTGCGTACGGCATCCCGTGCCTTTTACTCGCCCCAGGGTGACGCTGCAATCAACCTATCCGCAGGCCTGGATGGCGCATTATCAAGCCGAGAATTATTTTGCGATCGACCCGGTACTGCGTAAGGAGAATTTTCTTCGTGGGCATTTGCCCTGGAACGATAAGCTATTCAATGATACGCCTGAATTATGGAACGGCGCGCGCGACCACGGATTACGCAAGGGCGTGACGCAGTGTCTGACGCTGCCTAACCATGCTCAGGGATTCCTGTCGGTTTCAGGCGCAAGCCATAGCCAGGGCCCTTTTGCGGAAGACGAACTGGAGATGCGCTTAAGAACCCTAACCGAATTGAGCCTGCTGACGCTATTGCGCCTGGAGGACGAGATGGTTATGCCGCCGGAAATGAAATTTAGTCGACGTGAACTGGAAATTTTGAAATGGACAGCAGAAGGGAAAACCTCGGCTGAGGTCGCAATGATTCTGTCTATCTCTGAAAATACCGTCAATTTCCACCAGAAGAATATGCAGCGAAAATTCAATGCGCCAAACAAAACCCAAATTGCCTGCTACGCCGTAGCGACGGGCTTAATTTGATTTAATTGGTTGTTCTGCGTGCCAGACGTAAGACCGGCTGTTAGTAATACCTTCAGCCGGTAAATGATTACTGACGATATGCCTGTTTAATTTGCTTAACGGTGCTGGAGAATACGGCAGCCTGAGCCTCATCTTCCATCTGCGCGATTTGCTTTTCCATTTTAATAATCACGCGGCCTGCATCAGCCTGACCCATGGCCTGCAGCATCAGCGTTATCATTGCTTTCAGGCACGAAACTTCCTGTGCCAGTTCTTGATTATTTTCCGCAGTGGAAAAATCTGGTGTGCTCATCGATATCCTCGGTTGCTTTCTGCGCAAATGCGCATGACTAAAAGTGAAGGCGGCGCAGTATACCACAAGCAAAGGAAAAAAAAGGAGTGCTGGATTTCCGTTCTCTCATCCGAATGGTGAATGATTTAATTCACTGAATAATACGTATTCATGAGGTCTAAGCGGGCTAATTTTTTCGTGGCGCTGTTTTCGTGTTAATAATTGTTACATATTCAGGCGCTTATTTATCACCTACGCAATGTGTTGTGTTTTTACGTAATCTGTATGATGAATGTTAAAAAATAACTATTGCACAACTCTATGTTATGTATGGCTTTCCAGCAGGTGTGCAGACAAATTTCCATCGCGGCGGAAGAAATCTTTCCAACAACATTTTTTGGCTTTTAAAATTAGGTTAAAACCCGGTAATATGTGGGAGATAAGCTATCAGTAGCGTTATCCCTAATTCTGGAGAATATTCCTTTGATCAACGTCCTTCTTGTTGATGACCACGAACTGGTGCGCGCAGGGATACGACGCATTCTGGAAGATATAAAAGGGATTAAAGTTGCCGGCGAGGCCTGCTGCGGTGAAGATGCCGTGAAATGGTGCCGCGCGAATCCCGTAGATGTTGTCCTGATGGATATGAACATGCCGGGTATCGGGGGCCTTGAGGCCACGCGAAAAATTGCCCGTTCCGTTGCCGATGCTAAAGTCATTATGCTTACCGTCCATACGGAAAATCCGCTGCCGGCAAAAGTGATGCAGGCTGGCGCCGCAGGTTACCTTAGTAAAGGCGCCGCGCCGCAAGAGGTCGTGAATGCGATTCGCTGCGTGGCGTCAGGCCAGCGTTACATCGCCTCTGATATCGCCCAGCAGATGGCGCTTAGCCAGATCGAACCAGAAAAGGCGGAGTCGCCGTTTGCCAGTTTGTCTGAGCGAGAATTGCAGATTATGCTAATGATTACCAAAGGTCAGAAGGTCAATGAGATCTCAGAGCAGCTGAATCTGAGTCCGAAGACCGTGAATAGCTATCGTTACCGCATGTTCAGTAAATTGAATATTCATGGTGATGTGGAGCTGACGCACCTGGCAATTCGCCATGGCCTGTGCAATGCGGAGTCGTTAGCAAGTCAGTGAGTGATGTTTTTGACGCAAAAGCTTTCCTGAAAACAGTGACCAGCCAGCCGGGCGTCTATCGGATGTATGATGCTGGCGGTACTGTCATCTATGTAGGCAAAGCAAAAGATCTGAAAAAGCGGCTTAGCAGCTATTTCCGTAGCAACCTGGCTTCGCGTAAAACCGAAGCGCTGGTGGCGCTTATCGCCCAGATAGACGTCACGGTGACCCACACCGAAACGGAAGCGCTGCTGCTTGAGCACAACTACATCAAGCTATACCAGCCGCGTTACAACGTGCTGCTGCGCGATGATAAATCCTATCCCTTTATTTTCCTTAGCGGTGATACGCATCCTCGCCTGGCGACGCATCGCGGGGCGAAGCACGCTAAAGGTGAATATTTTGGCCCGTTCCCTAACGGTTACGCGGTTCGCGAAACCTTAGCGCTGCTGCAAAAAATCTTCCCCATCCGCCAATGTGAGAATAGCGTTTATCGCAACCGCTCGCGGCCGTGCCTGCAGTATCAAATTGGCCGCTGTCTGGGGCCGTGCGTCGCGGGACTGGTGAGCGAGGAAGAGTATGCCCAGCAGGTCGACTACGTACGCCTGTTCCTTGCAGGTAAAGACGATCAGGTGCTGACCCAACTGATTGCCCGCATGGAAAAAGCCAGCCAGGCGCTGGAGTTTGAAGAGGCGGCGCGGATCCGCGACCAGATTCAGGCCGTACGCCGGGTTACGGAGAAGCAGTTCGTCTCCAATACCGGGGACGATCTGGACGTTATCGGCGTGGCGTTTGATGCCGGAATGGCGTGCGTCCACGTGCTTTTCATACGCCAGGGGAAAGTTCTTGGTAGCCGCAGCTATTTCCCCAAAGTGCCCAATGGCACCGAGCTGGGTGAAGTGGTGGAAACGTTTGTCGGGCAGTTCTATTTACAGGGCAGCCAGATGCGTACGCTGCCGGGCGAGATCCTGCTGGATTTCAACCTCGGCGACAAAACCCTGCTGGCGGATTCACTCTCTGAACTGGCCGGGCGCCGGGTTAACGTACAGACTAAACCCCGCGGCGATCGCGCGCGCTACCTGAAGCTGGCGCGGACTAACGCCGCGACGGCGCTGACCACCAAAATTTCCCAGCATTCGACGATTACCCAACGCCTGCGGGCGCTGGCGACATTGCTCAAGCTTCCCGCCGTCAACCGGATGGAATGCTTTGATATCAGCCATACGATGGGTGAACAGACGGTTGCGTCGTGCGTGGTTTTTGATAGCAACGGGCCGCTGCGAGCGGAGTATCGCCGCTACAATATCACCGGCATCACGCCGGGAGATGATTATGCGGCGATGAACCAGGTTCTGCGTCGTCGTTACGGCAAGGCAATAGAAGAGAATAAAATCCCCGATGTCATACTGATCGACGGCGGTAAAGGCCAGCTTGGGCAGGCGAAAGCGGTTTTTGCCGAGCTGGATGTGCCGTGGGATAAAAATCATCCTCTGCTATTGGGCGTGGCAAAAGGCAGCGATCGTAAAGCGGGGCTGGAGACGTTATTCTTCGAACCGGAAGGCGAGGGCTTTAGCCTGCCGCCGGATTCCCCCGCGCTGCATGTGATTCAGCATATTCGCGACGAGTCGCACGATCACGCCATTACCGGCCACCGTAAAAAACGGGCAAAAGTAAAAAGCACCAGCACGCTGGAAACCATTGAAGGGGTCGGACCAAAACGCCGACAGATGCTGCTGAAATATATGGGCGGTCTGCAGGGGTTGCAGAAAGCCAGCGTGGAAGAAATTGCTAAAGTACCGGGTATATCTCACGGTCTGGCAGAAAAGATCTTCTACTCGTTGAAACATTAGGGGCTCTGTAGCAACATAGGGCTAATTTTTACTTACAACAGATAGTTACCCGTTACTATGCAATTTAATATCCCTACATTGCTTACCCTGTTTCGCGTCATTCTTATTCCTTTCTTTGTACTGGCGTTTTACCTGCCGTTTACCTGGGCGCCTTTTGCCTGCGCGCTAATTTTCTTTGTTGCCGCCGTGACCGACTGGTTTGATGGTTACCTGGCGCGTCGTTGGAATCAGAGCACCCGTTTCGGCGCCTTTCTCGATCCGGTTGCCGATAAAGTTATGGTTGCCATTGCCATGGTGCTGGTTGCCGAGCATTATCATACCTGGTGGGTGACGTTACCGGCCGCCACGATGATCGCGCGTGAAATTATTATCTCCGCACTGCGCGAGTGGATGGCTGAACTGGGCAAGCGCAGCAGCGTCGCGGTATCCTGGATAGGCAAAGTGAAAACCACGGCGCAAATGGCGGCGCTGGTGTGGATGCTGTGGCGGCCAAATATCTGGGTTGAATGGGCGGGGATTGGTCTGTTTCTCGTCGCGGCTGTGCTGACGCTATGGTCTATGCTGCAATATTTGAACGCGGCGCGCGGCGATTTGCTTGATCAGTGATCGTTTCGACGCAATTTTCAGCAAACAACACAAGGTTTTAAAAAATATCGTTGACTCATTGCGCCAGGTAAGTAGAATGCATCGCATCGAACGGCAGCACAGTCTGGCAGACGATAACAAAATCAAGTAATTAGCAAATTAGCTTGATGATGCGGGAATAGCTCAGTTGGTAGAGCACGACCTTGCCAAGGTCGGGGTCGCGAGTTCGAGTCTCGTTTCCCGCTCCAGTTTAGAACATCGGCAGCTGCGGGTGTTAAAGCATTAAGGCGCGTTAGCAAAGCGGTTATGTAGCGGATTGCAAATCCGTCTAGTCCGGTTCGACTCCGGAACGCGCCTCCAATTTCTATCCCGAGCCCGGATGGTGGAATCGGTAGACACAAGGGATTTAAAATCCCTCGGCGTTCGCGCTGTGCGGGTTCAAGTCCCGCTCCGGGTACCATTGGGATAAAGCAGAATAATCAAAGCAATAAGCAGTGTCGTGAAACCACCTACGGGTGGTTTTTTTGTTTTTCTACAACGTCTCTTTTGCCCCTCAACGTCACCTCACTCTATTTTGTCATAGGACAAAACAAGCTTCTGTTGCTACTATCTGCCAGCACTCGATCATTATCTCAATAAGTGGGGATGAAATGTTTACTGGCCTCTGCGCTTTTCCTCTGACTCCGTTCAATCATCACGGCGTTGATGAAACCGCTTTTGCTCGCATTGTTACTCGTCTCGTTGACGCAGCTGTCAATTCTCTCGGCGTGCTCGGCTCCACGGGAAGTTACGCATACCTCAGCCGTGAGCAGAGAATGCAGGTTGTCCGACAGGCAAAATCGCATGCCGGCTCGGTGCCGATGATGGTGGGGATCGGGGCGGTGGGAACCGATCAGGTTCTTCGTCTGGCAGACGATGCCCAGCGGGCGGGTGCGAACGCGCTACTCCTGCCGGTGATGGCTTATCAGCCCCTGTCAGATGAGGAAATTTTGACTTTTTACCAGACCGTTTGTCGCCATGTCTCTGTACCCGTTTGCGTTTACGACAATCCGGTTACTACCCATATTTCTCTGTCCGATGAGCTCAAAAGCGCGTTAGCCGCGCTGCCGGGTATTGCCTCAATGAAAATACCCGGACCCGCCAGCCATGAAGTCGCGCAACGCGTGCAGAGCCTGCGGCGACAGCTCCCGGCCGGGGTGTCTATTGGGATTAGCGGAGACGCCAGCGCGGCCGATGGGCTGAACGCCGGCTGTGCGGTATGGTATTCCGTGTGCGGCGGACTTTTCCCGAACGTTGCCCAAGAGATAGTGGCTGCCGCGAGGCGGGGCGAGGCCCAGCGGGCGACGGCGATAAGCGCCAGGCTGGAGCCGCTGTGGATGCTGTTCCGCAAGTATGGCGGAAGCCTGCGGGTCACTGCCGCCGCGGCGACGATCCTCGGTATGTGCGCTGAGGATTGCTTACCGCGCCCGCTGTTACCGCTCTCGCCGGAGGCCTTTAGCGAGATTGCTGAGACGCTGCGCCGTCTGAACCTTGAGTAGCCGGGTGGTTTTCTCTCGCTATTTCCGCTACTGTAAGCGCCATTTTTTACGACGATGAGCCTGTTTATGAAAACTGGACCCCTGAACGAAAGCGAAGTTGAATGGCTGGATGATATCCTGTCGAAATACGCGGTAGAAGGCACCATCATGGACGTTGCCGAGCTTGATGGGCTGCTGACGGCCATTCTCTCCGGGCCGACGGAGATTGAGCCCGCGCAGTGGCTGATTGCTATCTGGGGAGGAGCGGATAACGTGCCGCGCTGGGCCAACGATCGCGAACGGGATCGTTTTGTGAACCTGACGCTGCAGCAAATGAGCGATATTGCCGAGCGTTTAAGCGATTATCCCGATCAGTTTGAGCCGATGTTTGGCAGCCGGGAAGAGGAAGGGCAGGAACTCACGATTGTCGAAGAGTGGTGTTTCGGCTATATGCGCGGAGTGGGATTGAGCGACTGGTCCGCGCTGCCGTCTGAGCTGCAGGCGGAGCTGGACGCCATCGCCCTGCACGGTACCGAGGAGCGATTCGAGGCGCTCGATGAATTATCCGCCGAAGCGTTTATCGCCAGCGTTGAGCGAATTCGTCCTGCGGCCCTCGCGCTATACAACTACTGGACTGAGCACGCGCAACCGGCGGAAGTTCAGCAGCCCATCAGAAATGAGGCGAAGATTGGGCGCAACGATCCCTGCCCGTGCGGCAGCGGTAAGAAATACAAGCAGTGCTGTTTAGTGAAATAAAAGAAGGGGGCCAAATCGGCCCCCTCTTTTTTACCCCACCGCGGGCAGCAGGCCTGCGACAATCGCAAACTGGATCGCGACAATGCCGATTCCGCATAGCAGAACAAGCCATAGCGCGGGAGAACCGCCCGCCACCCGCCATGCCGCGTCGGGATGCTGCTGACGGCTCTTCATGACCAGCAGCGAAGGCAGCATGAGCGCGAGCACGGCCAGCGCGACGCCCGCGTAGCCTAACGCCATCACGAAGCCGCGTGGATAAAATAGCGCGAAGGCCAGCGGAGGCAAAAAGGTAATCAGACCGCTCTGTAACCGTCCTGCGGCGCTGTTCTGGCGTTGAAACAGATCGGCCAGATAGTCGAACAACCCAAGCGCCACGCCGAGGAACGATGTCGCCAGCGCCAGATCGGCAAACAAGTGTACCGCCAGCTCAACATGCGCCGAGGCAACCACTTCACGGATCGCTTCCAGCAGGCCATTAAGCCCGGCATTTTTTGCCAGCAGCGCGGTAAATACCGGGGAGTCAATACTGCCAAGCGTCGCCAGCTGCCAGAAAATATAGGCGACCAGGGGAATAAAGCTCCCGATGACAAATACCCGGCGCAGCTTGCGAATATCTCCGCCCAGATAACTCACAATACTGGGTATGCTGCCGTGAAAACCAAAGGAAGTAAAAATCACCGGAATGGCCGACAGCGCCAGTCCCTGCTGTAGCGGCAGAGTCAGCAGATTTATCTGGTGAATATGCGGCAGCAGAAGAGCCAGCATAATGGCGAGAAAGATAATTTTGGCGCTGAATAAAAAGCGGTTGAAAAGATCGACCAGCGAGGTCCCGATGCACACTACCGTTCCACCGATCCCGGTAAAAATCAGGACACCTGCCGCGGGAGGCAGGCGCCAGTCCAGCCACTGATTGAGGCTGGAAGCCAGCAGCTCGCCGGCGCCGCTGATATAGGCGGCGGTGAGCGCGTACAGCAGAAACAGCATGCAAAAACCGGTAGCCCACTGCCCGTAACGGCCCAGATAGCGAGCCGCCAGCGAACCCAGCCCCATATCCGCCGGCACGTGTTGATACACTTCCAGCAGCAGTAAGGCGGTGTAACACATCAGCGCCCACAGCGTTATCAGCAAACCTAAGGTGACGCCGAAACCGACGCCCGCCGACGCCAGCGGCATCGCTAACATCCCGGCGCCGATGGTGGTGCCGGCAACGATTAAAATACTACCCAGAGTGCGGTTCTTCACGCTTTTCTCTATCCATCACGGATTACACAATTAATTATGCCGCGCAGAGTATGTGAAATCAGTGAGTTCGTCAAATGAGGGTTACAGATAGCGTAATGAAAAATTTACACCACAAAGGGTTGCGCTAAAGCTGCGCTGGCGCAATAACCTGCCGCTGCGGCTGGTTTACTCTTCGGGGTTTACGGGAGGGGTTATGCCATCAATTCATGGTCACGAAGTGCTGCAAATGATGATTTCATCAGACGAGTCTTACACTGTTGCTACGCTGGAAGCGGCGATTATCGCCCGTTTCGGGAAAGAGGCTCGATTCCATACCTGCTCGGCGGAAAATCTGAGCGCGGCGGAGCTGGTGGCGTTTTTGCAGAAAAAAGGCAAGTTTATTGCCGCTGATGAAGGGTTTAATACGCACGAAAGTAAAATTTGCCGCCATTAATTTGGCAGCGAGCGCTGAGCCTCGCTGCCGTCTTTATTAATTTTGCGTATCGAGCGTTGCCAGCTCTTTATCAATAAAATACAGGCCTTCGCCGCTTTTGCCGGCGAGGGACAGTTTATCAATAACGGATTTAAACAGTTTCTCTTCTTCGTGCTGTTCAGCAACGTACCACTGCAGGAAATTAAATGTTGGATAATCCTGGCTGGTCATCGCCGCATGGGCCAGTTCGTTAATTTTCTGCGTAATCAACTGTTCATGTTCATAGGTCGCGCGAAACAGCTCATCCAGAGAGGTATATTCGGCAACCGGCGAAGCGATAGCGGTGATGCTGGGCAGGCTACCGGTATCGGTCAGATAGTCGAACAGGCGCTGCATATGGGTCATCTCTTCCTGCGCGTGGCGGCGCAGAAACGCGGCGGCGCCTTCAAAACTGTGATAGCTGCACCAGGCGCTCATTTGCTGATAAAGCAGAGAAGAATAAAGTTCGAGGTTCATCTGCGCATTCAGCTTTTCGATCATTTCATTTTTTAGCATCAGGCCGCTCCGGGAAAATAGAATTAAGGATTATTGTGCGCTCACTATAATTTGTTATTAATTTATTTGCAAAAAGTAAATTAATAAAATCATTTATTAATAATGCAAATGGGAATAACACGCATTGGCGATTTAAAAATAATGAGAATGGTTTTAATTTAATATTTTAAGCCATTAATCGGCAGATCAATTTTAGCGGCGAGAATTGACCTGCCAGGCAACCGTAACTGGATGAGCCTGAGACGGGCGCGGGGGACGACGCCTTACCGGCAGGGGACGGAAGTCAAAAGTGTGAGGCGAGATGCAATTTATAAAACAACTTTTCATAAAATTTGAAAGTATGTTCGTAAGGTAGTATTGTTCTTAGCAACGCTAACGAACTATCGCGGGAGTGCCCGCACAGCATTCAGGAGAGTAAAGCATGAAAATCGCACTGATGATGGAAAACAGCCAGGCGAACAAAAACGCCATCATCCTCAATGAGTTAAACGCCGTTGCTGACGAGAAAGGTTTCCCGGTTTATAACGTCGGGATGAGCGATGAAAACGACCATCACCTGACCTATATCCATCTGGGGATCATGGCCAGCATCCTGCTGAATTCGAAAGCGGTCGATTTTGTCGTGACCGGCTGCGGCACGGGCCAGGGCGCGCTGATGTCGCTGAATATTCACCCGGGCGTGGTTTGCGGCTACTGCATCGATCCTGCGGATGCCTTCCTGTTTGCGCAGATCAACAACGGTAACGCGCTTTCTCTGCCGTTTGCGAAAGGGTTTGGCTGGGGCGCGGAGCTGAACGTCCGCTTTATCTTTGAAAAAGCCTTCACCGGTCGCAACGGCGAAGGTTATCCGCCGGAGCGTAAAGAGCCTCAGGTACGTAATGCCGGGATCCTGAACACGGTGAAAGCTGCGGTTGTTAAGGAGAACTACCTGGATACGCTGCGCGCCATCGATCCGGAGCTGGTAAAAACCGCCGTTTCTGGCCCTCGTTTCCAGCAGTGTTTCTTTGAGAATTGCCAGAATAAAGAGATCGAAGCGTTCGTTCGCCAGATCGTCGGTTAATATCCGATCAGTATGAATTTTCCAGGCCAGCGCTGCTGGCCTTTTCTTTATCTACTTGTTTTGTTCGATACGCTGCTACCCGCTTCTCTGCTCAAATGCAGGCTATCAATCATTCCTACCAGGCAAATCAACGCAATAAAAATAAACGACAGGCGGAAGCTGATGCCCGGCAGGTGAGAAAGCGTAAACCAGTCGCTGAACGCTTCCCCAAGACGAATACCAATCGCGCCGAGCGTGATCCCAAGCCCAACGGCCAGCTGTGAAGCGGTACTGAACAGGGTATTGGCATAGCTCATTTGCGTGGCAGGTACATCGGCAAACGCGAGCGTGCTGATGCCGGTAAATTGGATAGAACGGAAAACGCCGCCAAGATACAGAATCACCAGGATCAGCCAAACTGGCGTTTGCGGGGTTAAAAAAGCGCAGGCCAACAGCGAGAAAACGTTTAATGCGCCGTTAATCAGCAGCAGGCGGCGAAAGCCCAACCAGCGGATCAGCGGCGTTGTGAGGGGCTTGATGGTTAAGTTGCCGACAAACACGGCCAGCACCAGCAGCCCCGAGTGGAAGGGGTCCATACCAAATCCGACCTGGAACAGCAGCGGCAGCAGAAACGGCACGGCGCTAATCGAGGCGCGGAACAGGGAACCGCCGTACATGGTGACCCTGAAGGTGGGGATCTGTAGCGCATCAAGGCGCACCATCGGCCACGCGGTTCGACGGAAATGCCGCAGCGAGAAGAGCATACAGCCAAGGCCTAACGCCAGCAGCGCCAGGGTGTGCCAACCCAGAGGCTGGCGCTCGCCGAGAAGCTCCATGGCGGCAACCAGGCTAATCATCGCCACCGAGGTGGCAAGAAAGCCGGGCAGATCGAAAGGACGGCGCTCATCTTCGCGAATATTGGAAATGATGCGCAGCGACAGGGCGATAGCGATAAGCCCGAGCGGAACGTTAATAAAGAATATCCAGTGCCAGCTGGCGTAGCGGGTAATAAATCCGCCCAGCGGCGGGCCAATAATTGGCGCGACCAGCGCCGGCCAGGTCAGGGTAGCAATCGCCTTAATCAGCTGATGTTTCGGTGTGGTTCGCAGCACCGCCAGCCGGCCAACGGGTACCATCAGCGCGCCGCCTATCCCCTGAAGAATGCGCATCGCGACGAACACATCAACATGGGTCGACAGCCCGCAAAACACCGAAGCCAGGGTAAAAATCGCCAGCGCCAGAGTAAAGATTTTCCGGGCGCCGAAACGATCGGCGATCCAGCCGCTGGCCGGTATCAGGACCGCAAGGGTAATAAGATAGGCGCTAATCCCGATATTGAGATCGACCGCCGTCACGCCAAAATCTTTCGCCATGTCGGGCAGGGCGGTGGCAATCACCGTGCCGTCGAGAAACTCCATAAAAAAGGCGCCAGCCACCAGCAGCGCAGGCCCTGAAAAAGAACGGTCATCCCTGGAAGAGGTGTTTGTACTCATTATTGTGTCGCTGCCATAGCAAAGAGAGCGCAGAGTTGTCCGGAGCGTTCAGTGCTTAAATCTCCGGTTTCGCTCACTGTTGTTTAATAATTAAATTATTTTTGTAAAAAATAGGTGATTTTGCGCACGTTTTGATTGATTTTTGTGATGTAAGTCATATTATAGCCGTAAAGACATTAACACCTGCATAACAAAAAATGGAGTCAACCATGAAACTGCGCAAAATCCTGAAGAGCATGTTCGAAAACTACTGCAAAACCTTCAAAGACGTACCGCCTGGCGGTATGTTCTGATAAAAAACCTGCTGCGGCAGGTTTTTTTATATTCCACGATTTAGGTTACTATTACGCTCCTGAAAAAAGGAGTGAAACATGTCTCAACATCTTACCGAACACGACGAACTGGTTTCTGACGTGGTTGCCTGCCAGTTAGTCATCAAACAGATCCTCGATGTCATTGATATTATCGCCCCTGTCGAGGTACGCGAAAAAATGACCACCCAGCTGAAAGCTATCGATTTCGCCAGCCACCCGGCGTCGGCTGACCCGGTGACCCTGCGGGCGGTACAAAAGGCCATCGCGCTGATTGAACTGAAATTCACCCCGCAGGAAGAAGCGCACTAGCTGCGTTAGCCCCGTCATCATTGCGATCGCGGGGCGTTTTAACCGATTAGTGGGATACGGCGGTTTGAATGGCGCCTTTCTGGGTATTTTTAAACAGCTTGCTGTTGCCCCAGCACTCTTCGTAGCGGTGGCCGACTAAATCTTCCACGATAAGGCGAACCTCCGGCGCGATATCGCCGATCTTACCACCTGCCTTAATGCGCGCGACCTCCTGCAACACCACCAGGTGCGCCTTGCGATCGAGCTTCATCTGCTTACTGAACACAATGGCTGCCAGAGCCAGCAGAATCACCCCCGCGCAGAACACAACCGCAATCGCGGTGACCGCGCTTTCAGGCTGCGTATGCGCCTTCGACTGGAATCCGTAGAAGCTGAGGATCGCCCCCATGGAAAAGACGATGATAGAGCGCAAAATTTTACCGGAGAAGGTCATTGCTCCCGCATAGATCCCTTCGCGGCGACGGCCGGTATAGATTTCATCGACATCCGCCAAAAAGGTGTAAACGGTCCACGGAATGTAGTACACGCCGCCGGTGCCCAGGCCGAACAGTACGGTAATGCCAAACATAAGAATGGTTGCCAGGTGTGCTGGCAGATGGAAGAACCACAGCGAGGTGTAGAGCAGTACGGCAAAGATAACCACGCTCAGCGCCAGAATATAAGGTTTACTGAAGCCTTTCTTCACACACAGGCCGATAAACAGGGCGGTTGATACCAGCTGCAGGATGGAGTTCAGACTGTTGAGGCCGGCTACCATCGCCGGATCGTGCTGCAGCACGAAGATAACGAAGTAAGTGAAGATCGACGCAAACAGCCACTCGGCGCCGAAGCCGCAGAGATACATACCAAGGTGTTTACGGAATACGCGCAGATAAAACGTGGAGCGCATATCTTTCGCCAGCATCAGCAGCGTACTGAGCAGCCCCTTTTTCTTTCCCTTGCTCATTTCCTCTTCTCGCGGACGCTCCCAGCTGCAGTACCACAGGCAGGAGATGGCCACGATGAGAATGACGCCGTAGGTGAGCCCGGTCAGGAAGAACGGGGTCGCGGATTCTTTCCCATAGAGCAGGATAAACTGTCCCGGGATAAAGGCCGCCAGGAAGTTGGCCAGTTTGCCGAAAATCGCTTTGTAACCGGTCAGTTTCGAACGCAGTGAGAAATCGTCTGTCATTTCGGTCGCCAATGTTTCATAGGGGACCATAATCGAGGTATAAATGATTTCAAAGACGACGTAGGTGCACAGGTAGTACCAGAAGCCGAGGCCTTCTACCCACAGCAGCGGGTAGAACATCATCAGCGGAATGCCAATCAATAAAAAGAAGCGGCGACGACCGAAGCGTTTACCAAGCCGCGTTTTGCCAAAGTTATCGGTGAGATAACCCATAAGCGGGTTACTAATCGCGTCAATAATACTGGCGACGGAAAAGATAAAGGAGGCTTCGATCAGCGTCAGCCCGCAGAAGGTTGTATAAAAATAGAGCAGCCATGCGCCGCTGATCGCCAGTGCGCCGCTTCCCAGCAAATTCCCGCCGCCGTAGGCTAACTGATGGCGTAACAAAATCGGTCTTCCCTGCAGCCCCTGTGAGGCTGAAGCCGTATATCTTGCCATTAAAATAAACTCCGTGTTTTAAATTTTTGAAACACTGTTTTTATATTATTAACTCATGGTTTTAAACGTGATCCAGATCACCAATACCCTGCTAATTCCTCCGGCTGAGCGGGAATGAGATCTGGTTAAAACTTTTTAATGCTTTTCAGGAATAAAAAACGGCGCCGAAGCGCCGAAAAAGAGGGTGAGCAGGGGAGGTAGGATAAAGCGAGTGCGGGCGCGAACAGGCGACGTATCCCCGCCAGTATGGGGTTAGCCGCGCTGGTTGCTGACCAGATCGAGCAGGTAACGATCGGTTTGTTGTTCGCTGGTCCCGGCTTTTTCCGCATGGCGTACTTCGTCAAGAATCGTCTCCAGCAGCATGCCATCCCGATCCTGTTGTTCCGCAAGCAGCGTCAGAAAGCGCAGGGTTGGCGCATCGCTTTGCGCCTTCGCCTCTTCCGCCAGGCTGGAGAGTATGCTGCTGCGCTGCTGATAATCCTCAACGGTTTTGCTAAAGAGGTCTTCAAGCGATGTGCATTCAGCGCTATAGGTATCTTGCGCTTTGACCACGGGCCAGGCGCCTGATTTTTTCATAAAATCAAAGACCCGCATCGTCTGCGTTATGCTGGCTTGCGCTCGGTTACGGAGAAAAGTGGCGGTACCGTTCAACCGGTGCTGAGTACACCATTCGCTTAAATGCAGATATAAATTTGAGGTATGGAATTCAAGATTCATCTGGTTATTTAGCTTTTGGACCATTCGTGGAACGACCATAAAAATATCCTTATTCTCTTTGGAGGGGCTGGCGTCATATCCTGACGCATCTATAGCAGGGCTGCGTAGAAATTATGGGGCACAGGAAGATAGCTCTGAATAATAATATTCAGAGCTTCTACGTATGCCTGTGTATTAAATTTCTTATCTCAACGGATATAGAATAGCGCTATATTTCAATTAAGAAAACTCTCAATGTCTGATATTTACATTTGGTTACAGCATCGGTAGATATCTTTATATAATGGTTTTTTGTTAGAGAAAATGCTGAGATTTAGCATCGGATTTAAATTTATCTGGATGATTTTATGTATTTTTATTTCGAGCTCTCACTAATTAATAGTAGTGCTAGTAATGTTAGTGAAATTTCGTTTTAAAAATAGTGATTCATGGTTCTTTTTTTGTGATAGCCTGCGAGTAAGAAAATCAGCGGGGTCGTCCTGGCTCATGTAACAAAAAGCAGATGATGACGTTAATTTAAAAAAATGCTGTGTTTGTAAACACATTATTGCTACCTGGCTATCTGAAGGAGACGGAAATGAAAAAAGTTGCGGTGCTGCTGGCGCCGGGTTTTGAGGAAGGCGAAGCGATTGTGGTTATTGATATTCTTCGTCGCTTGCATCTCAATGTTGAACTGCTCGCCTGCGCCGAGTCGCGCGCGGTAGTGAGCTACCATGATATCCCCATGGTGGCGGACAGCACGCTAACGGAACGCGCCGGCGCGCTATACGACGCGGTGGTTCTGCCTGGCGGTCCGCAGGGAAGCGTGAATTTGGCCGCCAGTCAGGCCGTCGTGGCGTTTATCTCGGCCCACGATGAAGCAGGAAAGCTGATCTGCCCAATCTGTTCGGCAGCCGCGAGAGTCCTTGGCGGCAACGGCCTGCTGAAGGGGCGTCGCTACGTCTGTTCGGGAGAGCTATGGCAAGACGTCTCCGACGGCGAGTACGTTGACCAGGCGGTGGTGGAAGACGGGAATTTGATCAGCGGTAAAGGGTTAGGGCACGTTTTTGATTTTTCGTTCACCGTCGCCGCCCGTTTATTGGGGGACGAGGCACCTGTTCGCGATCATGCGGAGCACATTTATTGCCAATGGCGATCTCTCCAGGGATAACTCTGCTGATGATATAGAGAATATTGCTACGGCCCGCGCTAATTGTCTGACAATTAGCGCTTTTTTTATGTCTTTTTTCGCTGTTTATATGTACGCAATTACTGTAATTCCGCGATGTGATTGGGCTCTCGTATGGAGAAATAATTTCCGGTTAATACTATTTAAACAACGGCACTCATGATTGAGATTTTCCTAATGCCTTGTTTTTCGTCCGATAAAAAATTTAAGTCTTATTTTTCCCTACATAAAAGCGAATTAAAGCTGGAGTTTACCATGCACAAATTTACTAAAGCGCTGGCGGCGATTGGTCTTGCCGCAGTTATGTCACAATCAGCTATGGCTGAGACGCTGAAGCTGGGTTTTCTGGTGAAACAGCCTGAAGAGCCATGGTTTCAAACAGAGTGGAAATTTGCCGATAAGGCCGGTAAAGATTTAGGTTTCGATGTGATTAAAATCGCTGTTCCCGACGGCGAGAAAACCCTTAACGCGATTGATAGCCTGGCGGCCAGCGGAGCCAAGGGCTTCGTCATTTGCACCCCGGACCCAAAACTCGGGGCGGCTATTGTCGCCAAAGCGCGCGGCTATGATATGAAAGTGATTACCGTCGATGACCAGTTCGTCAACGCCAAAGGCAAACCGATGGACAGCGTACCGCTGGTGATGATGGCGGCCAGCGAAATCGGCGCGCGTCAGGGGCAGGAACTGTATAAAGAGATGCAAAAACGCGGTTGGGATGTAAAAGACACCGCGGTTATGGCTATCACTGCCGATGAGCTGGATACCGCCCGCCGCCGTACCACCGGATCTATCGACGCGCTGAAAGCCGCCGGCTTCCCGGAGCAACAAATCTATCGCGTGCCAACCAAATCTAACGACATCCCCGGCGCGTTTGACGCCGGTAACTCCATGCTGGTTCAACATCCGAATGTTAAGCACTGGCTGATCGTCGGCATGAACGACAATACCGTGCTGGGCGGCGTGCGCGCGACCGAAGGCCAGGGCTTTAAAGCGCCTGACGTTATCGGTATCGGTATTAACGGCGTTGATGCGGTGAACGAGCTTTCTAAAGCCCAGGCCACCGGCTTCTACGGCTCTCTGCTGCCAAGCCCGGATATTCACGGCTATAAAACCAGCGAGATGCTTTACAACTGGGTAACGAAAGACGTTGAGCCGCCGAAATTCACCGCGGTAACCGACGTGGTGCTAATTACCCGTGACAACTTTAAAGAAGAGCTGGCGAAAAAAGGGCTGTAAGGCCGGTTGACCGGGCCTCTCGCAGTGCGCGAGGGGCTCCGTACAGAAAAGCGGAGTCGTTATGCAACAGTCTACCCCTTATCTCTCATTTCACGGCATCACCATGACCTTCCCGGGCGTTAAAGCGCTGTCCGACATTAGCTTTGGCTGCTATGCCGGACAGGTTCACGCCCTGATGGGAGAAAACGGCGCCGGGAAATCCACGCTGCTGAAAATTCTCAGCGGCAACTACATACCGACGGCCGGCAGCCTGCAGATCCGCGGTCAGCAGATGACGTTCAATCACACCACCGAGGCGCTGAACGCCGGGGTGGCGATTATCTATCAGGAGCTGCATCTGATTCCGGAAATGACCGTGGCGGAAAATATCTACCTCGGTCAGCTGCCGCATAAAGGCGGGATTGTGAATCGGTCGCTGCTGAATTATGAAGCAGGCCTGCAGCTTAAACATCTGGGGCTCGATATCGACCCGGAAACGCCGCTCAAATATCTCTCTATCGGCCAGTGGCAAATGGTGGAGATCGCCAAAGCGCTGGCGCGTAACGCCAAAATTATCGCCTTTGATGAGCCGACCAGCTCCCTTTCGGCGCGAGAAATTGAAAACCTGTTTCGGGTGATCCGCGAGCTGCGCCAGGAAGGACGGGTCATTATTTACGTTTCCCACCGTATGGAGGAGATCTTTGCGTTAAGCGACGCCATTACGGTATTCAAAGATGGCCGCTACGTGCGCACCTTTGACAATATGCAGGAGGTTAACCACGACGCGCTGGTCCAGGCGATGGTGGGGCGCGAACTGGGCGATATCTACGGCTGGCAGCCGCGTGAATATGGCAAAGAGCGTTTGCGTCTTGAGCAGGTGAAGGCGCCCGGCGTGCGCCAGCCCGTCAGTCTGTCGGTGCGCAGCGGAGAAATCGTCGGCCTGTTTGGGCTGGTCGGCGCCGGGCGCAGCGAGCTGATGAAAGGCTTATTCGGTGGCAGCAGAATAACCGGCGGTCAGGTTTATATCGACGGCGAGGCCATTGATATTCGTAAGCCAGCCCAGGCGATTCAGGCCGGGATGATGCTCTGCCCGGAAGACCGTAAAGCGGAGGGCATAATTCCGGTCCATTCGGTGCGCGACAACATCAATATCAGCGCTCGGCGCAAGCATATTCTCGCCGGCTGCGTTATCAACAACGCCTGGGAAGCGCAGAACGCCGACCAGCACATTAAATCGCTGAATATCAAAACGCCTGGCGCCGAGCAGCTGATTATGAACCTCTCCGGCGGCAATCAGCAGAAGGCGATCCTTGGCCGCTGGCTGTCGGAAGAGATGAAAGTCATCCTGCTTGATGAGCCAACGCGCGGTATTGACGTGGGCGCTAAGCACGAAATCTACAACGTTATCTATGCATTAGCGGCATCTGGCGTCGCGGTGGTTTTTGCCTCCAGCGATTTACCGGAAGTTCTCGGCGTTGCCGATCGCATCGTGGTTATGCGTGAGGGTGAGATTGCCGGAGAACTGCTGCATGAACATGCGAATGAACAGCAGGCATTGAGCCTTGCGATGCCAAAAGTGAGCCAGGCGGTCGCCTGAGTAAGGAGTCTATGATGTCATCAGTTACTACTTCAGGTACTACCCGGTCGGCTTTTAGCTTCTCCCGCGTCTGGGATCAGTTCGGCATGCTGGTTGTTTTTGCGGTGCTGTTTATTGGCTGCGTCATTTTTGTGCCTAATTTTGCCTCATTTATCAATATGAAAGGCCTGGGGTTGGCTATTTCTATGTCCGGAATGGTGGCCTGCGGGATGCTGTTTTGCCTGGCATCCGGCGACTTTGACCTGTCGGTCGCCTCGGTTATCGCCTGCGCCGGGGTGACCACGGCGGTGGTGATTAACCTGACAGAGAGCATGTGGATTGGCATCGGCGCCGGTCTGCTGCTCGGGGCGCTGAGCGGTCTGGTAAACGGTTTTGTGATTGCCCGCCTGAAGATTAACGCCCTGATCACCACCCTGGCGACCATGCAGATCGTTCGCGGTCTGGCCTATATCATCTCTGACGGTAAGGCGGTAGGGATTGAAGACGAGCGCTTCTTTACTCTCGGATACGCCAACTGGTTTGGTCTGCCAGCGCCTATCTGGCTGACCGTAGCCTGCCTGATTGTCTTCGGCCTGTTGCTCAATAAAACCACCTTCGGCCGTAATACCCTGGCGATTGGCGGCAACGAAGAAGCTGCGCGTCTGGCGGGCGTGCCGGTGGTGCGGACCAAGATCATTATTTTCGTCCTTTCCGGCCTGGTTTCTGCCGCGGCAGGCATTATCCTGGCTTCCCGTATGACCAGCGGTCAGCCGATGACCTCGATTGGCTATGAGCTGATTGTTATCTCGGCCTGCGTGCTGGGGGGCGTATCGCTGAAGGGCGGGATCGGTAAGATCTCCTACGTGGTGGCCGGGATCCTGATCCTGGGGACGGTGGAGAACGCGATGAACCTGCTGAACATCTCGCCGTTCTCGCAGTACGTCGTTCGCGGCGTGATTTTGCTGGCGGCGGTTATCTTTGACCGCTACAAACAGAAAGCGAAGCGCGCCGTTTAATCCAGGTCAACTTTTCAGTTTAATCCTAATCCATTGCCAGCGCTCGTTGCGCTGGCAATGACTATCAAAAATGGCGAGGCTGGTCACACTGTCTATACTTACATGGCTACAATAAATTAACACCCAGCATGTTGCTGGCCATGATAAGGAGGAAACAGGGTGGCTGACCAGATTTATGTACCGCCTGCGTTAACCGGAAACTGCGCTTTTTTCTTTGACCTCGACGGTACCCTTGCCGGTATCAAACCCCATCCCGATCAGGTGGTCATTCCTGCCGATGTTCTGCAGACGCTGCGCCAGCTCGTGCAGCAGCATAACGGCGCGGTGGCATTGATTTCAGGGCGCTCAATGGTTGAGCTGGATGAGCTTACCCGTCCTTACCGGCTGCCGCTTGCCGGTGTCCACGGGGCTGAACGCCGTGACATCAATGGTAAAACGCATATTGTCTCTTTACCTGATTCCCTCCTGAAGGCGCTGTCGGCGGAACTGACCGCGGCGCTGGATGCGTTGCCGGGATGCGAACTGGAAAGTAAGGGGATGGCTTTTGCGCTGCACTACCGTCAGGCGCCGGAGCATCAGCACGCGGTGCTGGCGCTGGCGCAAGCCGTCGTGCAGCGCCATCCCATTCTGGCTTTACAGCCGGGCAAGTGCGTGGTGGAGATCAAACCGCGCGGAGTGAATAAGGGTGAAGCGATAGCCGCTTTTATGCAGGAAGCTCCATTCAGAGGGCGCAAACCGGTATTTGTCGGTGATGATTTAACCGATGAAGCGGGTTTTAGCGTCGTCAATCAACTGAGTGGCGTATCGGTCAAAGTGGGCGGCGGCGAGACCCAGGCGCGTTGGCGCCTGCCGGATGTCGCCGCTGTTCATCTTTGGATTAGTAACATCGCGAATCATGGGCAACAACCAGATGCGCTAACCGACAGGAGAGATGGCTATGAGTCGCTTAGTCGTAGTATCTAATCGTATTGCCCCGCCGGATGATAAAAAGGCCAGCGCCGGTGGCCTTGCCGTGGGGATTATGGGGGCATTAAAAGCAGCCGGAGGATTGTGGTTCGGCTGGAGTGGGGAAATCGGTGATGACCAGCAGCCGCTAAAAAAAGTGACTCAGGGAAATATAACCTGGGCCTCTTTCAACCTTAGCGAGCAGGATCACGACGAATATTACAACCGCTTTTCCAACGCCGTGCTATGGCCCGCGTTCCATTATCGTCTTGATCTGGTCGATTTTCAGCGTGAAGCCTGGGAGGGCTATCAGCGTGTCAACGCGAAGCTGGCCGATAAGCTGCTGCCGCTGATCGAAGCTGACGATATTGTCTGGATCCACGATTACCACCTGCTGCCGTTGGCCAGCGAACTGCGCCAGCGCGGCGTCAATAACCGCATCGGCTTCTTTTTACATATTCCGTTCCCGACGCCGGAAGTCTTTAACGCGCTGCCGCCGCACGCGGAGCTGCTGGAACAGCTTTGCGATTACGATTTACTGGGCTTTCAGACCGAGAGCGACCGACTGGCGTTTCTGGACTGCGTATCGATGCAGACCCGTCTGACGACGCGCGGCGGAAAAAAACATGTGGCCTGGGGCAAACCTTTCCAGACCGAAGTCTACCCAATCGGTATCGATCCGGAAGAGATAGCGCGCAGCGCAAAAGGGCCGCTGCCGCCCAAGCTGGCGCAGCTGAAAAGCGAACTGAAAAGCGTGCAGAATATCTTTTCCGTCGAGCGGCTGGATTATTCGAAGGGGCTGCCGGAGCGTTTTCTCGCCTACGAGGCGCTGCTTGAAAACTATCCGCATCATCACGGTAAGATTCGCTATACCCAGATTGCGCCGACGTCGCGCGGCGATGTTCAGGCCTATCAGGATATTCGTCACCAGCTGGAAACCGCAGCCGGACGCATTAACGGCCGGTATGGCCAGCTGGGCTGGACTCCGCTTTACTACCTGAACCAGCACTTTGAACGCAAGCTGCTGATGAAAATCTTCCGCTACTCGGACGTCGGGCTGGTTACGCCGCTGCGCGATGGGATGAATCTGGTGGCGAAAGAGTATGTTGCCGCGCAGGACCCGCAAAATCCGGGCGTGCTGGTGCTGTCGCAGTTTGCCGGCGCGGCGAACGAGCTGCCGACGGCCTTAATCGTCAATCCTTACGATCGCGACGAGGTCGCCGCAGCGCTGGATCAGGCGCTAACCATGCCGCTGGCCGAGCGTATAGCCCGCCATTCGGCCATGCTGGCGGTGATTAAGGATAACGATATCCATCGCTGGCAGGAGCGGTTTATTGCCGATCTAAAGGAGATTGAGCCAGGCAGTGAGGAGAGTCACTTAGCGCGTAAGGTCGCAACTTTCCCCAAACTTGCCTGAGGCAACGACGGTTAGCGCTTCCCCGGCGCTAACCTTTTTCCAGACACACCAGCAGCACGTCAACGCCGCTGCTGCCAACGATATCTTTCGCCGAACAGGTTGCGCGAGAAAACAGGCTCTGGTTATGGTTACCGCAAATCACCAGGTCAACGCGATGCTGCCGACAAAAATCCTTCACGTGATGAGCAATCCCGCCGCTGGCGATGGTCATTTTTTCGATAGGGTAGTCGGCGTGGCGGGCGAGTTCGGCCAGAAAGCCGCGCGTCTCTTCCTGCATGACTTCGCGTAAATTTTCCATCATCGGCGCCGCAAACTGGTTGTACAACTCCGGATCGGTTGCCAGCGTGATCAGGCTGACTTTCGCATTAACCGGACGGGCGATTGAGACGGCTTTCTGAATGAGGACCCGGCTTTCCGGGGTTGGCGCCACGGCGACCAATAGATGTGAGTAGGGCATCAAGCCTCCTTGAGATACGCGAAATAACCCTTTCTATTGTCTTTACTCCGATTCCTTAGCTTTCGCAAGGTTTATCCACGGCGAAAAACCAGGCGCAGATTCTCCTCGACGCAAGGTCTTTTTGGCTGTCACCTCGCAACTTTTGGTCCGATCTTTTGTATTAAAAGAAACGCTGTTTTATAAATCAGTGAGGCGCGTTCATCGACTCTTTGTGTTTTTGCCAGTGAACGCTTTTGGCTGGCAAAAATGAAAAGGTAACGCCGTTCCCATGTTCTTAATGTAGCCATGTATCAACCCCTTTTGGCTGAATGGGCCAAAAAGCGGTTCGGAGTTCTCTAAAAAAAGACACAGGATTTACGGCGATGAAAACACGTAAAATCGGTTTGGTTAACTACCTTGCCTATGGATCGGGCGATTTCCTTGGTGCGGGGACAACCGCACTTACAGCAGCATGGCTGCTCTACTTCTACACCACCTTTTGCGGTCTTTCCCCTATCGAAGCGACGCTTATTTTTGCCACCGCCAGGGTGCTGGATGCGGTGATCAGTCCGCTGATGGGCTTCCTGACGGATAACTTTGGCTCGACCTGGCTGGGGAAACGTTTTGGCAGACGCAAGTTCTTCATCCTGCTCGGCATCCCCTGCGTATTTAGCTACTCCATCATGTGGGTAGGGGATATGGGGTTCTGGTACTACCTGCTGACCTATCTGCTGTTTGATATTGTCTACACCATGATTCTGGTGCCGTATGAAACGCTGGTGCCGGAAATGACCGATGATTTTAAACAGAAAACAAAATTCTCCGGCGCGCGTATTTCAATGGCCCAGATGTCAGCGATTCTGGCTTCGTTCCTGCCGGGCGTGCTGCTGACTATCTTCGGCAAAGACAACGCCGTTTCTTTCTTTTACGCCAGCCTGGTGTTCTCGGTACTGTGCGCGATGATGCTGACATTTGTCTGGTTCTTTACCTGGGAACGCCCGCGTGAAGAGTGGACGGAAGCCGCGCTACGCGCTGAAGAGGAGAAACAAAACCTGACGCTGTCTCAGAGCCTTAACCGCCTGTTTATTGAGTTAAGTTCGACCCTGCGAATTAAAATTTTTCGTCAGCATCTGGGCATGTATCTGGGAGGCTATATCGCCCAGGATGTGTTCAATGCGGTCTTTACCTACTACGTGGTGTTTGTGTTGATGCAGGAAGCCTCGATGGCCTCCAACCTGCTCGGTACCATGGCAATCTTCCAGTTTATCGCGGTTATCGCCATGATCCCGCTGTGCATTCGCTTCGGGCCGGCGCCATCGTACCGTATGGTGGTGGTGCTGTTCGGCCTGAGTTCGCTCTCCTACGCGGTGCTGTACTACGCTGGCCTTAGCGATGTTTATTCGCTACTGCTGCTGATATCCGCGGTGGCTGGCCTGGGGCGCGGCGGCATCAACTATGTTCCGTGGAACACCTACACCTATATTGCCGACGTGGACGAAGTGATCACCGGCCAGCGCCGCGAAGGCATCTTCGCCGGGATTATGACCCTGACGCGTAAGGCGTCCCAGGCCGGCGCGGTGATGCTGGTGGGGATCATCATGCAGATGTCGGGCTTTGTCTCCGGGCAGAAAACGCAGCCCTATGAAGTGAGCCATACCATTCTGCTGATCCTCAGCGTCGGTACTTTAGTGGTGCTGGCCTGCGGTTTCCTCGTGTCCCTGCGCTTTAAGCTCAATCTGCAAACCCACAGCGTCCTGCGTGCGGAAACGCTGAAAATGCGTGAATCAGGCCGCGCTCAGCCGGAACTGGCAAGCGCCGAGGATCGTGAAGTGGTGGAGATGCTGGCCGGGATGCCGTACGACGCCCTGTGGGGAAACAACAATATTGGTTATCTGAATCGGAATAAACCCGCCGCGCCAGCGCTGAAGCAGCGTTCAGCCATGAATTCGACATATAACAGAGGTTAAGGATATGAAAATTTGGCCTGTCAAACATAGCCCACTACTGCGCCAGCCGGAGCGTTTTATCGCCCGCAATGAACTGCAGGCGCTGATTCAGAAGGTGACGCGCAATCTGGTCAACATTAAGGACGAAAGCGGGCAATTTTTACTGCGGCTGGACGACGGACGCGTTATTGACACCAAAGGGTGGAACGGCTGGGAGTGGACTCACGGCGTCGGCCTGTACGGTATTTATCAGTACTACCAGCAGACCGGCGATACCGCGATGCGCGACATTATCGATAGCTGGTTTGCCGATCGCTTTGCCGAGGGCGCGACCACCAAAAACGTCAACACCATGGCGCCGTTTCTCACCCTGGCATACCGCTACGAAGAGACGGGTAACTCCGCGTATCTGCCCTGGCTCGATAGCTGGGCGGAGTGGGCGATGAACGAAATGCCGCGCACTGAATCTGGCGGCATGCAGCACATCACCCTGGCGGAAGAGAATCATCAGCAGATGTGGGACGACACGTTGATGATGACGGTTCTGCCGCTGGCGAAAATCGGCAAGCTGCTTAATCGTCCGGAATACGTAGAGGAGGCGGTATATCAGTTTTTGCTGCACGTGCAGAATCTGCTGGACCGCGAGACCGGCCTGTGGTTCCACGGCTGGAACTATGAGGGGCGGCATAATTTCGCCCAAGCCCGCTGGGCGCGCGGCAATAGCTGGCTGACTATCGTTATTCCGGATTTTCTGGAGCTGGTGGATTTACCCGAAAACAGCGCGGTACGGCGTTATCTGGTGCAGGTGCTGAATGCGCAGATTGCGGCGCTGGCCCGCTGTCAGGACGATAGCGGCCTGTGGCATACGCTGCTTGACGATCCCGACTCCTATCTGGAAGCGTCGGCGACCGCCGGTTTTGCTTATGGGATCCTCAAAGCGGTGCGCAAGCGCTACGTGAGTCAGGCGTATGCGGAGGTGGCGGAAAAAGCGATTCGCGGCATCGTGCAGAATATCTCACCGCAAGGGGAGCTGCTGCAAACGTCGTTCGGTACCGGAATGGGTTCGAATCTTGATTTTTATCGCGACATTCCGCTGACGTCGATGCCGTATGGCCAGGCGATGGCGATCCTGTGCCTGACGGAGTATCTGCGGAAGTATTTCTGAGAAGGGCGGAATTTCCCCGGTGGCGCTTACGCTTACCGGGGCTACAAGGATGTTGCAGATCTGATGAGCGCGGCGCCATCAGGCGTTATAAAACAAACCCGGCTTTCGCCGGGTTTGTTTTTACATCCGTTCTACAGTTTCGATACCCAGGGTATCCAGACCCAGCTTCAGCGTTTTTGCGGTCAGCAGTGCCAGCTTCAGGCGGCTGTTGCGCGTCTCTTCGCTTTCGGCGCTCAGGATCGGGCAGTGCTCGTAGAAGCCGGAGAACAGGCCAGCCAGATCGTACAGATAAGAGCACATGACGTGCGGCGTGCCTTCACGCGCGACGACGGTCAGGGTTTCTTCAAACTGCAGCAGACGGGCCGCCAGCTGGGCTTCACGGTCTTCGGTGATCACCACCGGCGCAGCCGCCAGCGTGCTTTCATCAATATCCGCTTTGCGGAACACGGAGAGCACGCGGGTATAGGCATACTGCATATAAGGCGCGGTATTGCCCTCAAAGGCCAGCATGTTGTCCCAGTCAAAGATGTAGTCGGTGGTGCGGTTTTTAGACAAATCGGCGTATTTCACCGCGCCAATTCCGACCGCGTTCGCCAGTTTTTCCAGCTCATCGGCGGGCATATCCGGGTTTTTCTCCGCCACCAGACGGCGGGCGCGTTCCAGCGCTTCGTCCAGCAGGTCGGCGAGCTTCACGGTGCCGCCGGCGCGGGTTTTAAACGGTTTGCCGTCCTTGCCGAGCATCATGCCGAACATGTGGTGCTCCAGCGGGACGGAATCCGGCACGTAGCCGGCTTTACGCACGATGGTCCACGCCTGCATCAGGTGCTGGTGCTGCCGAGAGTCGATGTAGTAAAGCACGCGATCCGCATGCAGGTTTTCGTAACGGTATTTTGCGCAGGCGATATCGGTAGTGGTGTAGAGATAGCCGCCATCCTTCTTCTGGATAATCACGCCCATCGGTTCGCCTTCCTTGTTTTTGTATTCGTCAAGGAACACCACGGTCGCGCCTTCGCTTTCTACCGCCAGACCTTGGGCTTTCAGATCGGCAACGATACCCGGCAGCATCGGGTTATAGAGGCTTTCACCCATCACGTCGTCGCGGGTCAGAGTGACGTTCAGGCGGTTATAGGTAAGCTGGTTTTGCGACATGGTGATATCGACCAGCTTGCGCCACATTTCACGGAAGTACTCGTCGCCGCCCTGCAGCTTAACGACGTAGCTGCGCGCGCGCTCGGCGAAGGCTTCATCTTCGTCGTAGTGTTTTTTCGCTTCGCGATAGAAACCTTCCAGGTCGGCCAGCGCCATCTCGCCGGCGTTTTCCTGCTGCTGCTTTTCCAGGTACGCGATCAGCATGCCAAACTGGGTGCCCCAGTCGCCTACGTGGTTCGCGCGGATCACTTTATGCCCGAGAAACTCCAGCGTACGCACCGCGGCATCGCCAATAATCGTGGAGCGCAGATGGCCTACGTGCATCTCTTTCGCCACGTTCGGCGCGGAGTAATCGACCACCACCGTCTGCGCCTGCGGCTGAGCCACGCCCAGGCGTTCGGATTTCAGCGCGCTGCTGACGTTTTCCGCGAGGAAAGCCGGGTCGAGGAAAATATTAATAAAGCCGGGACCGGCGATTTCGACCTTACTGGCAATGCCGCTCAGGTCGAGATGAGACAGGACCTGCTCTGCAAGTTGTCGCGGCGCCATGCCCAGTTTTTTGGCTACGGCCATCACGCCGTTGGCCTGATAATCGCCGAACTGGACTTTTGCTGACTGGCGGACCTGAGGTTCGCAATCGGCAGACGCGCCTGCCGCGATCAGGGCCTGACTGACTTTTTCTGAGAGAAGAGCCTGAATATTCACCGAAATACCTTACGTTTAACACGCCGTCACCCAGAGGGGGCGGCGCAGGAATGTGGACAAATTAGGGCGGGAGTATACTGCATTTGCGCCCACGCGTCAGCACCGCGCAGAGGTTGCTAAGCCTCGCGCTCAACGAATAACCGTTCACGGGGGGCCGCCGACGATTGTCGGTTGGTAGGGCGCGGGAAACGCGATAAATTAGCTCTTTTTAGCGAGTACCGAGGCTTACGATGGCGAACTGGCAGCAGATTAATGAATTAAACGATATTTCCGCGGACCTGCCGCGCTTTACCGAGGCGCTAAACGCGCTAGCTCATCGGCTTGGTCTCGATATTACGTCACTTGATGCCGACCATATTTCCCTGCGCTGTCATCAGAACACCACGGCGGAACGCTGGCGTCGCGGCTTTGAACAATGCGGCACGCTGCTGTCGGAAAACGTGATTAACGGCCGGCCCATCTGTTTATTCCGCCTGGATGAGCCGGTGGTCGTGGCGCACTGGCGTTTTCGCATCGTTGAGCTGCCGTGGCCGGGCGAAAAGCGCTATCCGCATGAAGGCTGGGAGCATATTGAAATCGTGCTGCCTGGCGAACCTGAAACGCTCAATACCCGCGCGCTGGCGCTGCTGTCCGATGACGGGCTGAGCCAACCGGGTATTTTTGTCAAGACCAGCGCGCCGAAAGGTGCGCGTGAGCGTTTACCGAATCCAACCCTGGCGGTAACCGATGGCAAAGTGACGATCAAATTTCACCCGTGGTCGATTGAGCAAATTGTCGCCAGTGAACACGCTGAACGATGACAGTGTGACGTTACGCGGCGTCTGCCGGGAGAAATCGTGCCATTCTGGCGTGCCTGCTCAATCTACGGAGAGAAGAATGACCTTACTGGAAGTCTGCTGTTACAGCATGGAGTGCGCGCTGGAGGCCCAGCGCCGCGGCGCCGATCGCATCGAGCTATGCGCCGCGCCGCAGGAGGGGGGGCTGACGCCTTCGCTGGGCGTACTGAAATCGGTGCGTGAAGCGGTGACTATTCCCGTGCATCCGATTATTCGCCCGCGCGGCGGTGATTTTTGCTATACCGCGGGCGAGTTTGCCGCGATGCTGGATGATGTCGCCGCGGTGAAAGATCTCGGTTTTCCCGGCCTGGTAATCGGTATTCTTGACGCCGACGGTCGGGTGGATAGGGCGCGAATGAAAAAAATAATGGCGGCGGGGGGAACCCTGGCCGTCACCTTTCACCGGGCCTTTGATATGTGCGCCAACCCGCGCCAGGCCAGCGTTGAGCTGGCTGAACTCGGCGTTCAGCGTATCCTGACTTCGGGCCAGCAGGCGTCTGCCGAAAAAGGAATTTCATTAATCAGGGAACTTATTTCCCAAAACGATACTCCTATTATTATGGCCGGTGCAGGAGTGCGCGCCGCCAACCTGGCGCTGTTTTTACAGGCGGGGGTAAAAGAGGTGCATACCTCGGCAGGCCAGTGGTTACCGTCCCCGATGCGCTTTCGCAATCCCGGATTGTCGATGTCTACGGATGCCGAAGCAGATGAATACTTACGCTACGCCGTCAATGGCGAAGCGGTAGCGGAAATGAAGAAGATAATTACCGCGTAGAGAGAGTAAACCGTTTTTTGCTGCACATCATGTCGCCCAATATGATGATTGCCCGTACCAGGCCCCTGCCCATTAAACAGGGGCCTTTTTTTATCCAGAATTAGCCCTGGCTACGGTTTTTTTTCGCCGCTAACGACTGCTGCGTTTCCGGTTTACTGGCAATAATCACCGCGCGCAGCGGGGCCGGATAGCCTTCGACCGTTTTGCTGCTATCGCGCGGATCGAGGAAATCGGCCAGCGACTCGGTGGTCATCCACTCGGTGCGGCGCTGCTCGTCGGTCGAAGTGACGCACGCATCGACAATACGCACATCGACAAATCCGCACTTCTCCAGCCACTGCTTCAGCGCGGCGGCGGACGGGATAAAGTAGACGTTGCGCATTTGGGCATAGCGGTCGCCCGGCACCAGTACGGTATTTTCGTCGCCTTCAACGACCAGCGTCTCCAGCACCAGCTCGCCGCCGGGAACCAGCTGATCTTTGAGCTGCCACAGGTGATCGAGCGGAGAGCGGCGGTGATACAGCACGCCCATCGAAAAGACGGTATCAAAGGCGTTGAGCGCCGGAAGCTGCTCAATGCCCAGCGGCAGCAGATGCGCGCGCTGGTCGTTGCCCAACAGTTTTCGCACCGCTTCAAACTGGCAAAGAAACAGCTGGGTGGGGTCGATGCCCACCGCCAGATGAGCGCCGGCGCCAATCATGCGCCACATGTGGTATCCGCTGCCGCAGCCGACATCAAGGATGGTACGCCCGGTCAGATCGGAAAGGTGCGGCAGTACGCGCTCCCACTTCCAGTCGGAACGCCATTCGGTATCGATATTCACGCCGTAAAGGGAGAAGGGCCCTTTACGCCACGGCATCAGATTCTTCAGCAGGTTTTCAATCCGCAGGCGCTGGCCTTCGCCGAGCGGCGTTTCGCTCTCGGCGGTGACGCTGTGCAGCAGATCCAGACGGTAGGGCGCAAACTCGGGCAGAAACTCGACGGCCCGTTCCCATTCCCGGTATTTGCCGTGCAGCGCGTCGCGCTGCCAGGCCGCCACCTGGGCCGGCAGCGTCTCCAGCCAGTGCGAAAGCGGGCTTTTGGCAATCAATTGATAAAAGTTGCTGAAATCAATCATGCCGGGTCCCCGGATTTTACGGCGATTAACGATCCGAAGTTAAAGCACTGGAACCACAGCTCGGCATGTTCGAAACCGGCCTTACGCAGGCGCGCTTTGTGGGTTTCCACGGAATCGGTGAGCATCACGTTTTCCAGCATGCTGCGCTTTTGGCTGATTTCCAGCTCGCTGTAGCCGTTAGCGCGTTTGAAGTCGTGATGCATGTTGAACAAGAGTTCGCCGACGTTGTCATCTTCGAAGCTGAATTTTTCCGACAGCACCAGCGCGCCGCCCGGGTTCAGCCCCTGATAGACTTTGTCCAGAATGGCCTGACGTTCGCCCGGCTCGAGAAACTGAATGGTGAAATTGAGCACCACCATTGAGGCGTTTTCTATCGTGACGTGGCGAATATCGCCTTCAATTACCTCGACCGGCGTCGGCGCTTTATAGGCGTCAATATGGCGACGGCAGCGTTCGACCATCGCCGGCGAGTTATCGATGGCGATGATTTTGCAGCCAGAATGCGCAATATTGCGGCGCACGGACAGTGTGGCTGCGCCAAGCGAGCAGCCGAGATCGTAAACCTGGGTATCCGGCTGAACGAAACGTTCCGCCAGCATGCCGATCATCGAAATGATATTGGAATAGCCGGGAACAGAGCGCTGGATCATATCCGGGAAGACTTCAGCAACCCGTTCATCAAAGGTCCAGTCGCCGAGACTGGCAATCGGCGCGGAAAAAAGCGTATCGCGGTGAGACATAACGTTAAACCCGAAAAATCGAAAACGGCGTATTGTGCGCTAACGGACGGAGAAAACCAACTCCCAGGGCATATACCAGAAGTTCGCCAGCACCATCAGCAACAACGAACACCACGTCGCGCTCATGCCGGAACGGCGCCAGCGGTAGAGACGATGATGAAAGCCATACGAGTGCATCAGGCGCCCGGCGATCAGCAAGATACCGCAGACGTGGACCATCCAGGTCTGGGCGCCGTTCATCTCCATAAACAGCAGTAAGATCAGGCCAATGGGAACATACTCCACCGCGTTCCCGTGCACGCGAATAGCGACCTGCAGCTCGCTAAAACCACCGTCGCCGTAGCCTACGCGATATTGCGTCCTCAGGCGTACGACGTCCCAGGAAAACTTAATAAGCAATAACGCACCTAAGACCGCATACAGCGCGCTGACCATACTCAAAACTCCCTTTTATCGCTTCCGGTGGCTCAATTGAGGATAGCAGGATATCAGAAAAGAGAGGTTTGCTGCGGAATTGACGGCGCATTCCCTATTTCCGGTAGGGCAGTACGCAGATCGCCCCACAGGGTGTCGACCAGTTCCGGCGCCTGGGCGATATCCGGAGTATGGAGGAACAGGTACGGCGTGGCGGTCGGCGTCCATTTTGGCAGCGTGCGTATCCACACGCTAAAAAGCTCGCGATTTTGCGTCATATCATCGCTGCCGATAAAACGCACCATTGGATTATGGGCCGTCACCAGCGCATGGACGGGGACTTTAGGCTTCTTCTTCTGCGCCTCGATCATCGCCGGGCTGCGGGCGACGGCGCTATGAACCGGACGGCTATCAAGGATTACACCTTTCTTATGATACACTTCTTCAATCTCTCCATAACTCATCATAAACCCCATGCCAAAAGCAATTTCTTACATACGATTTTCTACAAAGATTCAATCAGTTGGTGATTCAACGAAGCGTCAAAGCAAGTACATTAACGATTGGTTAAAAAGGAATCCCGATTATTATTTAGACGAATCATTACGCTTTCAGGATTTAGGTATCAGCGGCTTCTCTGGTGCTAATGCGCGGTCAGGGGCTTTTGGTGAATTTCTAGCCGCTGTGGAATCTGGCTACATTGAAGCGGGTTCAGTTCTTCTTGTCGAGTCATTAGATAGAGTAAGCCGTCAGGACATCGACACAGCCGGAGAACAGCTTAGAAAGATTCTCAGGTCTGGCGTTGAAGTGGTGACACTTGTCGATAACGAGTGGTACACGAAAGAAAGTCTGAAAGATTCACTGTCCATGATTAAAGCGATGTTGGTCATGGAAAGAGCACATGAAGAATCAGCGATGAAGTCTACCCGTTTAAGGTCTGTATGGGCTGCTAAAAGGGAAAGGGCTGCAAACGGTGAAATAATGTCAAAGCGTTGTGCAGCATGGTTAAAGGTCTCTGATGACCGTTCACACTTTGAATTCATCCCTGAGAATGTGAAAGCTGTTCAACGTGTCTTTCAGCTAAGGTTAGAGGGATTATCTCACGTCAAGATAGCTAAACAAATGAATGATGAAGGGTTTTCCACTCTGAACCAGTTCAAATCCGTTACAGGTGGTTGGTCTCAATCATCGGTCACAGAGTTGCTTTCAAACCGTTCAGTGATTGGCTTCAAGGTTCCGTCTAAATCGATGGCTGTAAAGGGTGTATCTGAGATTCCTAACTATTACCCCTCAATAATCACCGATGAGCAATTCTACGCTGTACAGCAGCTTAAACAGGGTTCAGGGCGTAAACCCTCATCTGACCTACCTCTGCTAACGAATCTCTTCAAAGGCGTTCTCAGGTGCTCTGAATGTGGCTTTATTGTCGTTGTTGCGGGTGTCTCTGCTAAGAGGTCTGGTATATACAAATGCTCGATGAAGAGTGAAGGGCGTTGTAACAGTGTTGGGTTCAGCAGATTGCAGACTGACCGCGCATTGGTTCAGGGGCTGCTTTACAATACTAACCGTCTTTCACTCAATCGTGATAACGGCTCTGCTATTGGTACTCTTCAAAGTGAATTAGAACAGCTTCAGAAACAGCGTGAGAGGCTCATTAAGCTGGCTATGCTGGCAGATGATACCGAATCAATGGCAAAGGATTTGAAAGCCCTGAATAGTCAAATTAAGGACGCTGAAAAGGCTGTCTCAGAGGTTCACCAGCGAGAGCAATCAAGCCAGCTTGAGACTATCAGTCATCTTGATTTAACCTTGAAGAAAGACCGGATAGAGGCTCAAATCATTATCAAACGGATAGTGAAAGAGATTCGGCTAAACACCGCTCAAAAGAAGTGTGATGTCTTCTTACACAACGGGTTAAAGCTGCTTAACTTCCCACTTGATAGGGTGGTTGATGGTGAAATCTTCTTAGAAGTCTTGCCACTATTAGAAGCTGATGAATTCGACTTTGACACTTACAGGGTTATTGAGTAAGCCCTCTAAAGAGGGTAACTTATTGCTCAAACAAAAATATTCTCAGGGGTAGTTATGGCTAACAAAAAACATAGTGTGTTTAAAGCTCTTTCAATGGGCTTTGAAAAAGTTCTTGATGAGCGTGGTTATGATAATGGCGCTTATTACGTCAAGGATGGCAAGATTTGGATTTTTGATATTGTAGCTTTAAAGCAAAAATTAGGTGTCTCTTCAAATGAAGAATTAGAAGCACAAGATTATGATGTTGAGACATACCTTTCACTGGAAAAAGAACCGAATGAATTAGCAGCACTATATGAAGATATGGTTGTTGAAGATGGTGAACCAGTTTATCTTGAAGGTGGAATGTATCTTTATCCTGATGGCTCAATTCGCTAATTAGTCCCTTTTAAAAGGATGCCTTAATAAGTATTGGTTCGGTGAATGAATAGGGGCGAAATAGCCCCTTCTGAAGGTTTAATAGTTATCCCTCACTACTTCATCATACCTTTCTATAAACGTTAACTGTTTGTTGCTGTCACGATAAGTGTCAAGCCATTTATCTATAGCTTCATCAAATAAAAATAGAAAGTCTGTAAAGTTCAAATAAACAATGTCAGCGTGACACTGAGTTGGGTGGCCTCTTTTGCAAACAGCAATACTAAGGCGGCGCTCTTTACCTTGTGTCACCTTATGTGAATTCAGGTTAGTCATGTGTAAGAGTGAGTTTCTTAACTCATATAATTCATCAGATGTTATTTCAAGTTTTTTAATTTCTGAGTAAGTATCAAGCCAGTTTTGGAAAACCCTTTTGGAATTACCATATTCAATGTAAGCAATGGTGTCAATGAAGGACATTAACAGTTTGAAACTAGACAGATAATGTTTTTCATTAAAAAGCATTCTGATGGGCTTCATATGGTCGTCATTGAGTAATTTCTTAATATGAAAACCATCTTCTTTCATGTAATCATCAAGGTAATCAGGGAAGTTTTTAACACCTTCTATGTGGTGATGGGGCATGTGCTTATGCCTTAGTTGTTCAGACAATGATAGTTGGATGTGATAATGAAGTTTACCTTCTACTACTGGCGTAACAATAGATAAAGGGTGAAGGGGGGCATTCATGGCCTGTAGAGCTAATTCAAAAGGGGATAAATTGTTTCCTACCCTCATATTTGAATTATATCTTGCGAGAGTTAGTTGTTTGTCACCATCAAGCACAGAAGGGTGAATGTCATGAAATGACCTACAAGAAGCTAAATCAGTGTCTAACTGCTTGCGTAAAAATTCCAGTTTTTGATTATCGTCACCATCTCTTTCATGCGCAACGATTCCGCAATGCGTGATGTGAACTCCATCAGGACAAAAGCAGAAGATGTTATAAATGGTTTCTTTCATTTCCTTTGAAGCTCCTTATGCTGTGTCATCCTTATCATCTTAGTGAAAAGTTAGTTTGTGAGACAGTTATTTAGCCGCTATGGTTAGCCAGATTTACTTTTCGATTCTTGAAATTTCCATAGTGACCCTTCAATGACTTGCTAACGCTGAAGAATAGCCGTTTAGATGGCTAAATTAACAGTGAAAAACAGTGTTCATAGATGGCTTGAAAACACCTATCGAAACCAGTATTATCAATAGCTGTAGCCTATTAACTGTTCTTTGTTCAGAACAGGCATTATTCAGTGAATTTAATCCTGTTTAAATTTCTTCTTTGCTCCAAAGTAACCACCAGCAGTTGAGGCCGCTATGTAGGTAATCATTATCTGAATGGTGTTGCGGGAAACATCCGACACAAAGTCATCATCAAAGATGCTTACATAGCCATCAGACGTATCAGCCACACGTTGAATAAGGTCAATAAGCAATATGTGATTCAGGTATAAAAAGGCTGCAACGTTAAAGATGGCAAGTACCCACCCCAACTTGCTCAACTCTTTACCTTTACACCATAAGTATGAGGTCATCCCACAACTGAACGAACAATAACCGATGATTGGGGCAATTAATGCCGCTGTGTGTAACATGCTCTTACCGTCTATGTTAGGGGCTATCAAGTGGCTTTTAAGATAATTGATTGGTCATGTGGTTACAATCAACCCTCAGTCGATGCAGTCTCAAAAGGAAGTGGTTTTGATACTCCTGAAAAGAGTCTCTGAAGGTGTGATTAGATTGTCTCAAAAGGTTGATTTTGAATTTTGATACATGTATTATTTTGAGACTAGGTTTTGAGACAACTTTCAGGGAATCACCATATGTCATCTGTAATCGCTTACGTCCGTGTATCAACTTCTGACCAGACAGTTACCAACCAGAAACAGCAGATTGAAGAAGCTGGTTATCAAGTGGCTAAGTGGTTCACCGATGAAGCTGTATCAGGTGGGGTTAAGGCTACAGAGCGTAAAGGTTTCTCTGACCTACTGCACTATGTCCGTGAAGGTGACACACTGGTTGTTATCGGGATAGACAGATTAGGCCGTAACACTATTGATGTTCTCTCAACGGTCGAACTTCTTCAGGCCAAAGGTGTGAAAGTTATCAGCTTGCGTGAAGGGTTTGACCTCTCTACACCAGTTGGTAAAGCAATGCTCACTATGATGGCTGGTTTAGCCTCTTTAGAGAAAGACCTAATAGCAGAGCGTAGAACAGCAGGGATTAAACGTGCTCAGTCCGAAGGGGTTCACTGTGGCAGACCAATTAAAGCAACCGCTGAACAGGTTCAGGAACTGATTGCACAAGGTTGTTCCCCTGCTCAGGTACAGAAAGAGTTACAGATTAGTAAGGCTACCTTCTACCGTCTGAACAAGTAACAATTAGATAGTGATTCACAATGCCCCTTCGTTGGGGCTTTTTTATATCTGGCGTTTATCAGGATCCCTGTAACGCATTCTAAGCAGTCTTTATTATTAACCTATGGGTTAGGGTTACCATCATTAAATAATCGCTTAGAACGCTGTACAGGCTCAGATATGTTCATTTTTTGCCATTGGTATGGAATCTTTGAAAAGGGCGCTACTAAGCAGACAGATTCAGACTATCCAAAATCTTCAAAGGTGCTCTAGATATGCTGAAAGTTTTCGCTGAAGCTGAAATAAAAATAGCTCTGGAAATTTTTTAGAAAAATAATATTTGTGAAAATTCATCCACCAGCTTCAAAGACGCTTTCACGGATCCCGATATGGTTTACTGTAAGGCTACAAGGTGGAAACCAGAATCACCGATGAGCGAAGCAAGGTGAGGTTAGAAGGGCTTCTTTAAAGAACTCTTAAAAGATACTCAGAGACAAGAAGATGAAAAACAAAGAACAAAAAGAATCTGTTAAGAGGTTTTAGGGTAGCATAAAAAACAATCAATTACAATCGGTTGATGTAAATAAATCATGGTGATTCAGGGCGTTAGCCCTCTTAAAATTCCTTTTCAATCAATCTGTACAACCACCTTCTAACGCGGTTCAACGGTTCCCCCTTTGGGCGGGAGAACCTACCGCAAACACCCTATACCAGCCCTGCATACGCAATCTCTGAAAAGTAACCATTCCCAAGCGCCTGAAAAGTATCCTTCCAGTTATATATACCGGACTTCAATGTCATTGATTTATAAGAGGTTTTTTCATTTAATAAAATCTAAAAGCGCCTGTCACAAATTGTTAATAATGTTGACAAAATGTTAAATTTAGGTTAGTATGGTTTATTAGATAACGAATTGAGGTATCCACTATGTAATGTACAAAGCTAAAGTATTCAATGGAGTCAAGACTCCGGCTGGAAAGCCAATCACAGGTAAAGGCTTCTTCTCAGATGACCACGATTTAATAGATACCCCCGAATACCGCGAATCTCTTAAAAACACCCTCATCGAATTAGGTTACACCAGCTTCAATAAACCATTACCCGCAAGCACTAAACCTTACCGCAGAAGAGGAACACCCCGTAAGGCTATGGAGAATACACTTCAGCAATATTTTATTGATAAAGACTCAGTAAGTAACCTTCCTTCAAAAGTTGAGGATGTATTCACGGGTTGCGTTAATAGCTGTCCAGATAAGCTATCCCCATTTTTCTGCTTTAATTTAATGAAGCGATTAGGCGTTATTACAGCAGCCGCTGTAGAGGATGAAACAGGCTTTAGTAAAAGCTGGTGTAATGATATTACTCAGGCATTACAGTTAGCAATCATAATGATTGAACATTGCCATGATAAAGGCGAAATTCAGGTAATGTTTAACAGTGACTATGAAAACGATGAATTAGATTCTGACAGGGAATTAGAAGACATCCTTGATTTACACATTCAAAAGGCAGCATAACAATGACCCACACATTAACACATATCGGTGAACCAGCTTACCAGCAATTAAAAGCTCTGGCTGAACACTTTGAAGTAAGCATTCCACAAGTCATCACTCTGATTATCAAAGGAGTCATTTAATGAACAAGACAAAAGCTGTACGAATCAAGAAGACAGATAATCAACTTGTGAAGCTGACAGCCGTCACCGCACAGGCAACAATCAGAAAGACTCTGGAAGGGATGATTCTTAAATCCTATGTGAAACACATTGAGGTGGCTAAATGAAAAACCGATTTTTGAATATGCTAAACAATCCTGTACCGCATCCTGATTTAACTGATGCAATCTTTAATTCAGTGAGTGAACCGGAGTTATGCTTAACAGTCCTTAAAACTCTTCCTGAAATTAATCAGGTCACTATTGCTACATTCTTTAGCGGTCAAGGGTTATCACTGATGGGGGCAGCACTAATCTATGAAATGGTGCTGAAAGCACACGATGCGCTTGTTGATTTAATCTGGAATGAATACGAGGTAACCAATATGACTAATGGCTAACTATACAGTCGATGAATTCATCATCCAATTAGGTTTTAACGAGAACGTTTCAAAGAATCTTCAACGCCTCGAAAGCAGAACATTAAAAGTCGCTGAACGAATTGAAAAGAACCTTAACCGTGCATTTACCCCAAAGGGTAATTTCAATAGTGTGATTCAATCCGCTAATATCGCTTCAAAAAACATCAATAAAGCATTCTCAAAGAGCATGAATTTTGATGAAGCTGGTAAATCCTCTGTGAAGTCTGTAGAGAGTGCGGCTAAGGCTTCTGCAAAGCGCATTAAAGACTACATGAATGACGCTTACGGGACTAAAGGAAAAGGCCGCTCAAATCCAGCAGCCGGAAAGCCACAAGGCAGAGGCTCAGATTTAACAGCCGCTAATTCAATCCGCAATTTGTCCAATACTCAGTTCTATTCGAATCTGACCAGACGCTTAGAGGCTATGGGTTCAACTGGACAAGCAAGGGCGATGAAATTACGCCAGCAGATTCATGGACTCCGTGATGATGCTTTAGTCAATCCTTCAGCCAGTTTGAATCAATTCCGGTTGGCTCTTCGTGCAGCCACTGACAGCGCGGCTAAATGGGCTTCACAGCAGCGTAAGCAGGTATCTAATGCAGATGGATTAGCCTCTGCCTTCGGTCGTCTGGTGAGCGTTTCAGCGGCCTTATACGGGACATTTGAAGCCGTCCGCAAGGTGGTTGAAACAGGTGTGGCACGTCAGGGTGTGAATCTCTCTGCTGAAGCTGTCTTTAAAGCCCAATCGAAAGACGCTAAGACATTTGCCGCTCAGTTCTCTGACCAGATTGGACAGGGTGTCACTGAGACCTTGAAGCAGTACACTGGCTTTGCTGCTGGTGCTCAGAATTCGTTAGGTTATCAGGGTACACAGGACTTCTATAAGAACGCTGCTGTATTCGGTCGTATCAGGGGGCTTGATGCTGAACAGCTTAAAGGCATCATGACAGCATTCACACAGATGGCATCTAAGGGACGTGTACAGGCTGAAGAACTTCGTGGACAGTTGGGTGACCGTTTGCCCGGTGCTGAACAGATGTTCGCTGATGCTTTAGGTGTAAACACTCAGCAGCTTGATAAACTGATGCAGAACGGCAAGTTACTGTCTAAAGACGTTCTTCCCCGTGTATCTGCTCAGATGAAGAAAATGGCTGATGAAGCGGGTGGCCTTGACCGTGTTTCACAGATGGCTGTAACTGGTATCGGGCGTGTTAAAGCAGCTTTAGAAAACGATTTAAACAAGGCTTTCACCAGCTCTGAAAAGGGCTTAGGCCAGTTTAACGCCTCAGTAGCTAACATGCTCAACGATGCTTCACCGATAGCTGAGGGGTTAGGTCACATCCTCGGAAAGGTTGCCTCTATGACCTCTGGAGCGGTTGACCATGTAGATGAGTGGAGCCGTAAACTCTCAGCCCTGATTCTACGCACATCAGCGTGGTATGACGACTTGTCAGACGGTCAAAAGAAACTGGTTGATTCTGCTGAACAGTTCGCTATTGGGGCTGCTGGTGTATTGGTGCTGGTGAAATCAATTGCTGGTGTGGCTAACAAGCTGAAATGGCTTAGTGCTCTGTTGGGTGGTGGTGCTGAAGCTGGTGCGGCTGCTGGTGCAGGTGGATTACTCAAGGGTGCATCCCGTTTAGCTGGCCCTGTTGGTGTCGCTCTGGTTGCTCATGATGCTGTAGACGCTTCAGGAGTTGAACAGAAGTACCCAACCGCTTTAGGTGTCGATAACCCTATTGCAAAGGCTCTTAACTGGCTTTCAAGCCCTTCTAAGGTGTTAGGTGCTCAGGATGGTGACTCAATCACTAACAGCCCGTTCACACGTGCTATGGGTTCATTGGGTGACTGGCTTCAGGGTAACAATGCGCTGTCCGGTCAGGCTAATACATTTGCTGTACCGTCTATGTATAATCCTGCTCAGACAACTATCCGTAATGACCAGAGAATTAATATTAGCGTTAACATGGATTCTCAGAAAATTGGAACATTCCAGACACAGGTTTTAACTGGTGGCTTTGAAGACCTGAATATTAACGCTGAACATTTAAGTGATTAGTAATTATTTGAGTTTTACAGATTCCATTTATCATGCGATGATTGTTTTATCTGGTTTGCTTAATCAAAAATCAACGGTCAGCAGGGTCAAGAGGTTTTGATAAGCAATGTAAAAGGGACTCTTCGGAGTCCTTTTTTATTTGTATTGAAAAAAGGTTCGATTATGAATGAAGACATATTACAAGGTAACAGGAAAAACCTGTCACACTATCCATGCTGAATTAAGAAAGATTGGTGATTTGATTAACCCAATCCCGAATAAAAAATATCACATCAAAAGAATGATGACTAAAGCGACTCGCTTACTACTCATTAAATCAATCTGTGAAAGAATTAAAAATAACCGTTGACATTCCATTAATATATGACAGAATGGTTATATGAGTTAGAGATATTCACTATCCATCAAATCACCGATTATTTCTGGCTCCTCAGTTCCCTCTGTTTATCTTCTCAGGCATCCATCCCGAATGAGTGACGGGAATTCCTCTTGAGAAGATGAACAACCTAATTTGAAAATATTGAATCGTGTCCCGTAACATTAAGTTGGCTGGATGCGGTTTTGTGCTTTCTGAAATCTAAGCAAACCAGACTAAGAGTAAATTTAAATGAATACTTTAAATCAAGCTGTAAAAATTGAATCACCCGTTGCAAGTATCAGTCATCTGTTACCGTTCGAACAGAAACAGCATATTGAAAAGCTGTACTTCCCAAAGGTTCAACAGGCCACTGACCGAATGAATAAAGCTGAGGCTGAATATCAGGATGCTGTAGAATCTCGTTCAGTGTTGATTAATCAGAAAGCTGCTGAGTATCTGGCTAATCCTTCAGAACGTCACGGATTCATTGTGAAGCAGGTTTATCCAACTAACCAGCAACAAGTGATTCAAAGCATGGCTGAACAAGGTTATATGGTTCATCGTGTATCTGTTGGAATGGTTACCTTTATCCGTATGCCAAAGAACGCTAAAGATAATCCTCTTCAGGAAATCACAGATAAAGCTACAGCAGAAGCTGAATCAACTACCGACAAGATGATTGAACGTCTGAAGGTAAAAGTCTCTGAAGCTGTCCACCAGCGAAACAAGATTGTGATTGAAGCCCGTAAAGCTCTGGATGCTGTAAAAGACTTTACTGATTACCTGAACGTGATTGTAACTGACTCTGAAGAGGTAACCGAATAATGAGTATTCCAATGAAAGGACTGTCAAAGCGTGGTAGTTATAATCATCTTACTGACTCAATGGAATACAAATATTTCAACGGTCATGCAGAGATTAGCGAATCAACTTATAAGCTACTTGCTTCAGGTAATAAGCCTAAACCAAATGTGAAGCCAGCTAAAGCGGTCACCACGTATAAGGTGAAGCCTAAGCCATCGTTTAAACAGCGAAGAGATGCAGCCTTGAAAGAGGCTATTAAACAGATGGTAAGCGGGGGCTGATAAATGGAAGATACGATTAACGCCCCGATTAACTATTACGATTCTGAAAAGCGTCTAATCGTTGGTCACAATCTGGTAGGTAAAATTCACCCCCAGCTATTTGGTAAGCTGGTTCGCCGTTCAAACGATGGTTCAACCCGTTGCCAGCAAGCCCGAATCACAGACTATTTAGAGGGGTTACTAACTAATGGCTGAAACCTTTATTAATCCTGATAAGCCGTGTATTCATTGCCGCTCACTTATCCGTTATGTGTCGTCCGGTCGCTGTGTAGAGTGCTCTAAAACACGGAGACAGCCGCCTAAACGAAAGCCACAGATTGTACGTGTAACCGCTTCAGCAGCAAGAGCACCGTTTCACTCTGAAGGTGGAGACAACCGAAATAACATCATTGTGAAGCTGTCTGAAGCCGCTTTAGATAACCTTGACCGTGTAGGCTATGAGTTGGTTCGGAAATACCGCCTTGCAGGTTACACGCAAGAACATATCCGAATGATTGCTCTGTCTCATCTGCTTGAAGCCGCTTAATCCTCGCTACAAGTCCCATCTTAATAGTGTATCAATAGAAAGGTCTCTTCAGGATCACGCGATTGACGTTACGCTGATGCAGGCCGCGATTGAGCTGCTGTTCCGCTTCCCCTTTGGCGAAAAATTCCGGATGCCTTACCTCAACGCCGTAGCGGAATTCGCGCGGCAGGCTGTCGAGGAACGGCCAGAGGGCGGTGAGGTCCCGAGGGCCGAACGTCGCCGGCAACTGGAGCCAGTACTGGCCGATGCGCGAAGACAGCGGCGCCAGACGGGTAAAAAACTCATGGCTTAAGTCGTCGCAGTTGCGCAGCGCCGCCTGGTGCGAAATGGTGGCCGGAAATTTGAAGCAGAAGCGAAAATCGTCGTGGGTTTGTTCATACCAGCGGCTGACAATCTCCGCTTTTGGTAACGCGTACAGGGTGGTGTTGCCCTCCACGCAGTTGAAGTGGCGGGCATACTCTTCAAGGCTGGTGATACCCAGCCGCACCCACTTCGGGTGCGCCCACTGGGGAAGCCCTATATAAATCATAATGCGGCAAGCACCTCCTCGGTACTACGCACGCGGGCAATCCGCGGGAAGATATGCGTCATGCTGCTAAGATGCTGTTCCGCCGTCGCCGCGCTGCAGGCGTCTTCGACAAGAATGAGGTTAAAACCCAGCTCCCAGGCGTTGCGCGCCGTAGATTCGACGCCGATATTCGTGGAGATACCGCACAGGATAATCGTATCGATACCGCGACGGCGAAGCTGCAGCTCCAGGTCGGTGCCGTAAAAGGCCCCCCACTGGCGTTTGGTGACTTCGATATCGCTCGCCTGTTTTTCCAGCGCGAGCGGATAGGCCCACCAGTTTTCCGGTAGCGTTGGCGCGCCTGCCTGAGCATCGACCGGCTGCTTCAGCGCTTCCGCGAAATCCGCCGACCAGCCAACGCTAACCATGACCACCGGGGAACCCTGCTGGCGGCACTTTTTCGCCAGACTCGCGGCGCGCTCAACCACTTCGTCAGCGCGATGCGGGCCGCCGGCAAACGGTAAAATGCCTTCCTGCAGGTCAATAACGACCAGCGCGGTCTTTTTTGCATTGAGTTCTAACATGATATCCCCGTATCTTCTTTTGTTGTCAGGCCGCTACAATACCGTTGCCGATCTCGCCCGAGGGTAACAAATTTTGTTAATTTTTGTGAGTACAAGCAATAAGCGTGCAGCAAAGCAACGCAGCGCGCTGCGCCGGACTTATCGTGCGGCATAATTTCCAGTATAATAGCCGCCTTTTTTCATTCAGTTGTGACATCAGCTAAAGCTGCGACCTCGTCGCCTGCAAGGCAGGCAACAATCCGCCTGCGGCTAAGTTAAGGGATATCTCATGCGTACAGAATATTGCGGGCAGCTTCGTCTGTCCCACGTAGGGCAGCAAGTGACTCTGTGTGGTTGGGTCAACCGTCGTCGTGATCTTGGTAGCCTTATCTTTATCGATATGCGTGACCGCGAAGGCATCGTGCAGGTGTTTTTCGATCCGGATCGCGCCGACGCATTAAAGCTGGCCTCTGAACTGCGTAATGAGTTCTGCATCCAGGTCACCGGCACCGTGCGTGCGCGTGACGAAAAAAACGTGAATAGCGATATGGCCACCGGCGCCATCGAAGTGCTGGCATCCGACCTGACCATTATCAACCGCGCGGAAGCGCTGCCGCTGGACTCCAACCACGTCAACACCGAAGAAGCGCGTCTGAAATACCGTTACCTGGACCTGCGTCGTCCGGAAATGGCGCAGCGCCTGAAAACCCGCGCGAAGATTACCAGCCTCGTTCGCCGTTTTATGGACGACCACGGTTTCCTCGATATCGAAACCCCGATGCTGACCAAAGCTACCCCGGAAGGCGCGCGCGACTATCTGGTGCCTTCTCGTGTGCATAAAGGCAAATTCTACGCGCTGCCGCAGTCTCCCCAGCTGTTCAAACAGCTGCTGATGATGTCCGGTTTTGACCGCTACTATCAGATTGTTAAATGTTTCCGCGACGAAGACCTGCGCGCCGACCGCCAGCCGGAATTCACCCAGATCGACGTCGAGACCTCCTTTATGACCGCCGAGCAGGTGCGTGAAGTGATGGAAGCGCTGGTGCGTAATCTGTGGCAGGAAGTGAAGGGCGTGGATCTGGGCGATTTCCCGATCATGACCTTCGCCGAAGCCGAGCGCCGCTACGGTTCCGATAAACCAGACCTGCGTAACCCGATGGAGCTGGTGGACGTTGCCGATCTGGTCAAAGCGGTGGAATTCGCCGTCTTCGCAGGTCCGGCTAACGACGCCAAAGGCCGCGTAGCCGCGCTGCGCGTACCGGGCGGCGCTGCGCTGACCCGTAAGCAAATCGACGAGTACGGTAAGTTTGTCCAGATCTACGGCGCAAAAGGCCTGGCCTACATTAAAGTCACCGAGCGGGCGAAAGGCCTTGAAGGCATCAACAGCCCGGTAGCGAAATTCCTTAACGCCGACATCGTTGAAGCGATCCTTGAGCGCACCGGCGCGCAGGATGGCGACATGATCTTCTTCGGCGCGGATAACAAAAAAGTTGTCGCCGACGCGCTCGGCGCGCTGCGTCTGAAGCTGGGCAAAGACCTGAACCTGACCGACGAGGACAAATGGGCGCCGCTGTGGGTTATCGACTTCCCGATGTTTGAAGACGACGGTGAAGGCGGCCTGACCGCGATGCACCATCCGTTCACCTCGCCGAAAGATATGTCCGCCGCCGAGCTGAAGGCCGCGCCGGAAGACGCGGTGGCCAACGCCTACGATATGGTCATCAACGGCTATGAAGTCGGCGGCGGTTCGGTACGTATTCACAGCGGTGAAATGCAGCAGACCGTGTTCGGCATTCTCGGCATTAACGAGCAAGAGCAGCGCGAGAAGTTTGGCTTCCTGCTGGACGCGCTGAAATACGGTACTCCGCCGCACGCGGGCCTGGCTTTCGGTCTTGACCGTTTGACCATGCTGCTGACCGGTACCGATAATATCCGTGACGTTATCGCCTTCCCGAAAACCACCGCCGCCGCTTGCCTGATGACCGAAGCGCCAAGCTTCGCTAACCCGGCATCGCTGAGCGAGCTGGGTATTCAGGTGGTGGCGAAAGAGGCAAAAGAGTCTCTGGAGAATAAGTAAGATGTCATTCAAGCTCCCCGTTTCCGTGCTGGTGGTGATTTACGCCAAAGATACGAAGCGGGTGCTGATGTTACAGCGGCGCGACGATCCCGCGTTCTGGCAGTCGGTTACCGGCAGCCTGGAAGAGGGAGAGACCGCGCCGCAGGCTGCCGCGCGTGAAGTTATGGAAGAAGTCGCCATTGATGTCGCCAGCGAGCAACTGGCGTTGGTTGACTGTCAGCGCACGGTAGAGTTCGAGATATTTTCTCATTTACGTCATCGCTATGCGCCGGGCGTTGAGCGTAATACGGAATTTTGGTTCCGTCTTGCGCTCCCCCATGAACGCCAGATTGTCTTTACGGAACATCTGGACTATCGCTGGGTTGATGCGGCGGAAGCCGCCACGTTGACCAAGTCCTGGAGCAACCGGCAGGCGATTGAAGAATTTGTAATTAACGCCGCCTGAAAGGGCGCGCTTTTTTGGAGAGTTTTTTATGGCAGGTCATAGTAAATGGGCCAACACCAAGCACCGCAAAGCGGCACAGGATGCCAAGCGCGGTAAGATCTTTACGAAAATTATTCGCGAGCTGGTCACCGCCGCGCGTCTGGGCGGCGGCGATGCGGGATCTAACCCGCGTCTGCGCGCGGCAATCGACAAAGCGCTGAGCAACAACATGACCCGCGACACCCTGAACCGCGCTATTGCCCGCGGCGTGGGCGGCGATGATGATGCGAACATGGAAACCATCATCTATGAAGGTTACGGTCCTGGCGGCACGGCGGTGATGGTTGAATGTCTGTCCGACAACCGTAACCGTACCGTTGCGGAAGTCCGTCATGCCTTCACCAAAACCGGCGGTAACCTGGGGACCGACGGTTCCGTTTCCTACCTGTTCAGCAAAAAAGGCGTTATCTCCTTCGAGAAAGGCGACGAAGATGCGATCATGGAAGCGGCGCTGGAAGCGGGCGCGGAAGACGTTGTGACCTATGACGACGGCGCGATTGACGTTTATACCGCGTGGGAAGAGATGGGCGCGGTACGCGATGCGCTGGAAGCCGCCGGCCTGAAAGCGGACGCCGCTGAAGTCTCGATGATCCCGTCTACCAAAGCGGACATGGACGCGGAAACTGCGCCGAAACTGCTGCGTCTGATCGATATGCTGGAAGATTGCGACGACGTGCAGGAAGTTTATCACAACGGCGAGATCTCTGATGAGGTCGCCGCAACGCTCTAATGTTGCCGACCGTTAAACCACTAACCGGAGGCGCGTGATGGCCATTATTCTCGGCATTGACCCGGGGTCGCGCGTCACTGGTTATGGCGTCATCCGCCAGGTTGGACGCCAGCTCAGCTATCTGGGCAGCGGCTGTATTCGCACGAAAGTGGATGATTTACCGTCTCGCCTGAAGCTCATCTATGCGGGCGTCACGGAAATTATTACCCAGTTCCAGCCGGACTATTTCGCCATCGAACAAGTGTTTATGGCCAAGAACGCCGACTCGGCGCTGAAGCTCGGCCAGGCGCGCGGCGTGGCGATTGTCGCGGCGACGAATCAGGACCTGCCGGTCTTTGAGTACGCCGCCAGGCAGGTGAAGCAGACCGTTGTCGGCATCGGCAGCGCGGAAAAGAGCCAGGTGCAGCATATGGTGCGCACCTTGCTCAAGCTGCCGGCCAACCCGCAGGCGGATGCGGCGGATGCTTTAGCCATCGCCATCACCCACTGCCACGTCAGCCAGAACGCCGCCCAGATCAGCGAAAGCCGCCTGAATCTGGCGCGCGGACGCTTACGATAACCTGAAATCAGGCTGGATATCTATCCAGCCTTTTTTTATGATACCGCATTAGACTTTCAGCCCTTAATCCAGGAGCTCCACGTGATAGGCAGACTCAGAGGCATCATTCTCGAAAAACAACCCCCGCTGGTTTTACTCGAAACGGGAGGCGTAGGCTATGAGGTTCATCTGCCGATGACCTGTTTCTACGAGCTGCCGGACGTGGGCAAAGAGGCGATCATTTTTACCCACTTTATCGTCCGCGAAGACGCTCAGCTGCTGTATGGCTTTAACAACAAGCAGGAGCGCACGCTGTTTAAAGAGCTGATTAAAACCAACGGCGTCGGTCCGAAGCTGGCACTGGCGATCCTTTCCGGCATGTCGGCGCAGCAGTTTGTGAATGCCGTTGAGCGTGAGGAGCTGGCGGCGCTGGTGAAGCTGCCGGGAATCGGCAAGAAAACCGCGGAACGCCTGATTGTCGAAATGAAAGACCGCTTTAAAGGGCTGCACGGCGATCTGTTTACGCCGGCGGCGGATCTGGTGCTGACGTCTCCAGCCGGTCCTTCTGATGATGATGCTGAACAGGAAGCGGTTGCCGCGCTGGTGGCGCTGGGCTATAAACCTCAGGAGGCCAGCCGGATGGTCAGCAAAATCGTGCGCCCGGATGCCAACAGTGAAACGCTAATTCGCGAAGCGCTCCGCGCCGCGTTGTGAGGTAAGGGATGATTGAAGCAGACAGGCTGGTATCGGCGGACAGCAGCGGTTTTGAAGAGGCAGCCGATCGCGCCATTCGCCCTAAATTGCTGCAAGAGTACGTGGGCCAGCCGCACGTCCGTTCGCAGATGGAAATTTTTATCCAGGCGGCGAAGCTGCGCGGCGACGCGCTCGATCACCTGCTGATTTTTGGCCCGCCGGGGCTGGGGAAAACCACCCTGGCAAACATCGTCGCCAACGAGATGGGCGTGAACCTGCGCACCACCTCCGGCCCGGTGCTGGAAAAGGCGGGCGATCTGGCGGCGATGTTGACCAATCTTGAGCCCCACGACGTTCTGTTTATCGACGAGATCCACCGTCTGTCACCGGTTGTTGAAGAAGTTCTCTATCCGGCAATGGAAGATTATCAGCTGGATATCATGATTGGCGAAGGGCCCGCGGCGCGTTCGATAAAAATCGATCTGCCGCCGTTTACCCTGATTGGCGCGACGACTCGCGCAGGTTCATTGACTTCGCCGCTGCGCGACCGTTTTGGCATCGTTCAGCGCCTGGAGTTCTATCAGATCCCGGACCTGCAGCATATTGTCAGCCGCAGCGCCCGCTATATGGGGCTGGAGATGAGCGAAGAGGGGGCTCTGGAGGTCGCGCGTCGCGCGCGCGGCACGCCGCGAATCGCCAACCGCCTGCTGCGCCGGGTGCGCGATTTTGCCGAGGTTCGCTACGACGGGCGTATCTCTGAGGATATTGCCGCTCAGGCGCTGGATATGCTCAACGTGGATGCGGAAGGCTTCGATTATATGGACCGTAAGCTGCTGCTGGCGGTCATCGATAAATTCTTTGGCGGGCCGGTCGGGCTGGATAACCTGGCGGCGGCCATCGGCGAAGAGCGGGAAACGATTGAAGATGTGCTCGAGCCGTATCTGATCCAGCAGGGCTTTTTACAGCGTACTCCGCGCGGGCGAATGGCGACGGTGCGGGCCTGGACCCACTTCGGCATTACGCCGCCGGAAATGCCTTAATCGTTGTCCGGCGATAAAACAGCAGACCGCAGGGGCCGGTAGCCCGGCCAAGCGGAGCGCAAGCCGGGAAAATAGCTGAGTGGTTGATGTCCCGGCTTGCGGCGTGAACGCCTTCGCCGGGCTACAACGTCCGCAGACGGCGGCGATCCCATCGCAATCTGCCGAGTTTTGACGGCGGCTGACGCGGGCGCATAAGCGTCAGGCGGCCGCTTTCTTGCTCATGCTGATAATAAACAGCAGCGCGGCGCACAGCACCACGGAAGGCCCCGCTGGCGTGTCGTAGAACGCCGAGAAGGTCAAACCGCCGGTCACCGCAATCATCCCAACGCCAACCGCCACTCCCGCCATTTGCTCTGGCGTACGGGCAAAGCGACGGGCCGTTGCGGCGGGAATGATCAGCAGCGATGTGATAATCAGCGCTCCGACGAACTTCATCGCCACGCCGATGGTCAGCGCGGTGACCAGCATCAGAAGCAGTTTCACCCGCTGGAGCTTAACGCCGTCAACAAACGCCAGATCCGGACTGATGGTCATCGACAGCAGGTTGCGCCACTGCCAGAGCAGGATCGCCAGCACGATAACCACGCCAATAGCGATAGATATCAAATCTTCCGGCGTCACCGCCAGCAGATCGCCAAACAGATAGGCCATCAGGTCGACGCGCACGTTTGACATCAGGCTGACCACCACCAGGCCCAGAGACAGCGCGCTGTGGGCCATGATGCCGAGTAGCGTATCTACCGCCAGATGGGGACGTTTTTCCAGCCATACCAGCCCGCCCGCCAGCAGCAGCGTCACCGCGATGACCGCATAGAACGGATTGACGTTGAGCAGTAAACCAAAAGCGACGCCGAGCAGAGATGCGTGGGCCAGGGTATCACCGAAGTAGGACATCCGGCGCCAGACGACAAACGATCCCAGCGGACCCGCCGCACAGGCGAGCATCATTCCGGCCAGCCAGCCGGGGAGCAGTAATTCAATCATTAACGGTCATTTCCCCGACGCAGTACAATCCGCCCCTGCAGGTCGTGGCGGTGATTATGATGATGGCGATAAATACCCAGTTGCTCCGCGCCGCGCTGGCCGAACATCGAGATAAATTCCGGATGCATAGAAACCACTTCCGGCGCGCCAGAGCAGCAAATATGCTGATTGAGACACAGCACTTCGTCGGTTTTGGCCATCACCAGGTGCAGGTCATGAGAAACCATCAGCACGGCGCAATTAAGCTCCTGGCGCAGCTGGTTAATCAGATCGTAAAGCGCCACCTGGCCGTTGACGTCAACGCCCTGCGTTGGCTCGTCGAGCACCAGCAGCTGCGGCTGATTGAGCAGCGCCCGCGCCAGAAGTACCCGCTGGGTCTCGCCGCCGGAAAGCTTCTGCATGGGGGCGTCGATCAGATGTCCGGCCTGTACGCGCTTCAGCGCCGGTAAAATATCGCGCTTGTGGGTTCCCGGACGTAAAAGCATAAAGCGGCTTACGGTCAGCGGCATCGTGGCATCAAGGTGCAGCTTTTGCGGGACATAGCCGATCCGCAGATGTCCCTCGCGTTTGATAACCCCTTCCGTAGGTGCTACCAGCCCAAGAACGACTCTGACAAGGGTTGATTTACCGGCGCCGTTGGGGCCCAGTAGGGTTAAAATTTTGCCCGGCTTTAGCGTTAGCGAAATGTCAGACAGCACGCGCCTTTGGCCATACACGACCGCGACGTTTTCCAGCGTTACAAGATTTGTCATATCAAATTAGAGGTTGCACAAGCTAGTGAATGTTATAATATCACATCTTTCTCATTCATTACGATGATTAGACGCATTATGTTACATAAAAATACGCTTCTTTGCGCTGGACTTAGCGCCGCTTTTTTGTTCGCACATGCACCGCTGGCAAGCGCCGCGGTTGTCACCTCCCTTAAACCGCTTGGCTTTATCGCATCAGCTATTGCTGATGGGGTAACGGAGACCCAGGTACTGCTGCCAGACGGGGCGTCGGAGCACGATTATTCACTGCGCCCGTCGGATGCAAAACGCTTACAGAACGCAGACTTAGTCGTCTGGATTGGTCCGGAGATGGAGGCGTTTATGGATAAGTCAACGCAAAGCATTGCGCCGAACAAAAAGGTGACGATTGCCGAGCTTGACGGCGTGAAACCGTTACTCATGAAAGGCACCGACGACGACGATGACCACCACGGTCACGATCATGGCGCTGGGGAAAATAGTGACGACGATCACCATCACGGCATCTATAACATGCATCTATGGCTTTCCCCAGAGATAGCGCGCCTTTCGGCGGTTGCAATCCACGATAAATTATTGGAACTTATGCCGCAGAGTCGAGCCAAACTTGACGCCAACCTGAAGGATTTTGAGGCAAAATTAGCCGCAACCGACAAGCAGGTTGGGACCGAGCTGGCACCGCTGAAAGGGAAGGGATATTTCGTTTTTCATGACGCCTACGGCTACTTTGAAAAACACTACGGTTTGACCTCTTTAGGTCATTTTACTGTCAACCCTGAAATCCAGCCTGGTGCGCAGCGTTTACACGAAATCAGAACACAGCTGGTTGAGCAAAAAGCAACTTGCGTTTTTGCTGAGCCACAGTTCAGGCCAGCGGTTATAGAAGCTGTTGCCAGGGGAACGTCCGTGCGCATGGGAACCCTGGATCCACTTGGAATCGGAATTAAGCTGGGTAAAGAGAGTTATCCGCAATTCCTGAGCCAGATGGCGAATCAGTATTCAAGCTGCCTGAAAGGAGAATAACGAGGAAGTGAATACGTGCAACAGATAGCCCGCGCTGTCACTCAGGCATTTAACAATCTGCCACGACCTCACCGCGTTATGCTGGGGTCGCTTAGCGTTCTTACCTTAGCGGTCGCCGTCTGGCGACCCTACATCTACCACCATCCCGAAACGGCCCCCATCTCCAGAACCATCGAGCTGGAACAAAGCGAAATTCGTTCTCTGCTGCCAGAGGCCTCAGAACCTATCGATCAGGCGCCTCAGGAAGAGGAGGCCATCCCTCAGGATGAGCTGGATGATAAAGCGGACAGCGATTCCGGCGGCCATGAATATGTGGTCTCGACCGGCGATACGCTTAGCAGCATTCTTAATCAGTACGGTATTGATATGGGCGATATCGCCCGGCTCTCTTCGGTAGATAAAGAGCTGCGTAATCTGAAAATAGGCCAACAGCTCTCCTGGACGCTGACGGCGGATGGCGATTTGCAAAGCCTGACCTGGGAGATGTCACGCCGCGAAACCCGTACCTATGACCGGGTTGCTAACGGTTTCAAAATGAGCAGCGAGCTGCAAAAAGGCGACTGGGTCAACAGCGTACTGAAAGGTACCGTGGGCGGCAGCTTCGTCGCCAGCGCTCGGGACGCCGGCCTGACCAGTACCGAAATCAGCGCGGTAATCAAAGCTATGCAGTGGCAGATGGACTTCCGTAAGCTGAAAAAAGGCGATGAGTTTTCCGTACTGATGTCGCGTGAAATGCTCGACGGTAAGCGCGAGCAAAGCCAGCTGCTTGGCGTTCGCCTGCGCTCGGATGGCAAAGACTACTACGCGATCCGCGCCGAGGATGGCAAATTCTACGATCGCAACGGTACCGGCCTGGCGAAGGGTTTCCTGCGCTTTCCGACCGCACGTCAGTTCCGCGTCTCTTCGAACTTTAACCCGCGTCGTCTGAACCCGGTGACCGGCCGCGTCGCCCCGCATCGCGGCGTCGATTTTGCGATGCCGCAGGGCACGCCGGTGCTGTCGGTAGGGGATGGCGAAGTGGTGGTGGCTAAACGTAGCGGTGCGGCCGGTTATTACGTCGCCGTCCGCCATGGCCGCACCTATACCACCCGCTATATGCACCTGCGTAAGCTGCTGGTCAAACCCGGGCAGAAGGTCAAACGCGGCGATCGCATTGCGCTGTCGGGCAACACCGGCCGCTCTACCGGCCCGCATCTGCATTATGAAGTGTGGATTAACCAGCAGGCGGTCAACCCGCTGACGGCGAAACTGCCGCGTACGGAAGGGCTCAGCGGTTCCGACCGTACCGATTATCTGGCGCAGGCAAAACAGGTTATTCCGCAGCTGCGGTTTGACTAACCTTCCGTCAGTTAAAGCCGGCGCCAGCTGTGCGCCGGCTTTTTCTTTTGTACGTTACTCAACGTATCGCTAAACTAACTCATTATCTTTATTGAGCGGAACGTCTGCGGATTGGGCATGGAAACGAAAAAAAATAATATTGAATTTATTCCAAAATTTGAAAAATCCTTTTTATTGCCGCGCTACTGGGGCGCGTGGTTAGGGGTTTTTGCCTTCGCCGGTATCGCTCTGACGCCAGCGTCTTTCCGCGATCCTATTCTCGGCAAACTGGGGCGTTTTGTGGGCCGCCTGGCAAAGAGTTCGCGCCGTCGCGCGCAGATTAACCTGCTGTACTGTTTCCCGGAAAAGAGTGAGCAGGAACGAGAAGACATTATTGATGCCATGTACGCTTCCGCGCCGCAGGCGATGGTCATGATGGCGGAACTAGGCCTGCGCGACCCGCAGCGCATTCTTTCCCGCGTCGACTGGCAGGGCAAAGAGATCATCGATGAGATGCAGAGGAACAACGAGAAAGTGATCTTTCTGGTTCCTCATGCCTGGGGAGTGGACATTCCGGCGATGCTGATGGCGTCCGGCGGGCAAAAAATGGCGGCGATGTTCCATAATCAGGGCAACCCGGTCTTTGATTACGTCTGGAATACCGTCCGCCGACGTTTCGGCGGACGTATGCACGCGCGCAACGACGGGATCAAACCGTTTATTCAGTCGGTGCGTCAGGGCTACTGGGGCTACTATCTGCCGGATCAGGATCACGGCGCCGAGCACAGCGAATTCGTTGATTTCTTCGCCACCTATAAAGCGACGCTGCCGGCGATCGGCCGTTTAATGAAAGTGTGCCGTGCCCGCGTCGTACCGCTATTCCCGGTCTATGATGGCGAAACGCATCGTCTGACGGTGCTGGTGCGCCCGCCGATGGACGATCTGCTGGAGGCGGACGATACCACTATCGCCCGGCGGATGAACGAAGAAGTGGAAGTGTTCGTGAAGCCGCATACCGAGCAGTACACCTGGATCCTCAAATTGCTGAAAACGCGCAAGCCGGGTGAAATCGAGCCGTATAAGCGTAAAGAGCTGTACCCGCGAAAGAAATAATCGGTGTCAGCGGCGAAAAAAAACCTGCCAGCATTTGCCGGCAGGTTTTTTTATGGCGGAGAAAATTACTCGACGGTCAGAATACGGGTGGTGTTGGTGCTACCGATGGTGCTCATGACATCGCCCTGAGTGACGATAACCAGGTCGCCGGTCACCAGATAGCCTTTGTCACGCAGCAGCGTTACCGCGTCGTGCGCAGCGGCTACGCCATCATTGACGCTATCGAAATGAACCGGCGTCACGCCGCGATACAGCGCAGTCAGGTTCAGCGTGCGCTCGTGGCGAGACAAGGCGAAAATCGGCAGGCCGGAGCTGATGCGCGAAGTCATCAGCGCGGTGCGGCCGGATTCGGTCATGGTAATGATCGCGGTGACGCCCTTGAGGTGGTTCGCCGCGTACATGGCCGACATAGCAATGGCTTCTTCCACGTTATCGAACTGAATGTCCAGACGGTGCTTGGAGACGTTGAGGCTAGGGATTTTTTCCGCACCGAGGCAGACGCGCGCCATCGCGGCAACGGTTTCAGACGGATACTGACCAGCGGCGGTTTCGGCCGACAGCATCACGGCGTCGGTTCCATCCAGCACGGCGTTCGCCACGTCCATGACTTCAGCGCGGGTTGGCATCGGGTTGGTGATCATCGACTCCATCATCTGCGTCGCGGTGATGACCGAGCGGTTCAGCTGACGGGCGCGGCGGATCAGCGCCTTCTGGATGCCGACCAGCTCCGGATCGCCGATTTCTACGCCGAGGTCGCCGCGGGCCACCATAACAACGTCGGAGGCGAGGATCACATCATCCATCGCGTCCTGATCGCATACCGCCTCGGCACGCTCGACCTTGGCGACGATTTTGGCATCGCAGCCGGCATCGCGCGCCAGGCGACGGGCGTAGTTCAGATCTTCGCCGCAGCGCGGGAAGGAGACGGCCAGATAGTCGACGCCAATTTTGGCGGCGGTGACGATGTCCGCTTTGTCTTTTTCCGTCAGCGCTTCTGCAGAGAGGCCGCCGCCGAGTTTGTTGATACCCTTATTGTTGGACAACGGTCCGCCGACGGTGACTTCGGTGAACACCTTCATGCCCTGAACTTCGAGGACCTTCAGCTGCACGCGGCCATCGTCCAGCAGCAGGATATCGCCCGGAACCACGTCAGCCGGGAGTCCTTTATAGTCGATGCCGACTTTCTCTTTGTCGCCTTCGCCTTTACCCAGGTTCGCGTCGAGGAGGAATTTGTCACCGATATTGAGGAAAATTTTCCCTTCTTTGAAGGTGGAGACGCGGATTTTCGGCCCCTGTAGGTCACCGAGAATCGCGACATGACGGCCCAGTTTTGCCGCAATCTCACGGACTTTATCCGCGCGAATCTGATGATCTTCCGCGGTGCCATGAGAGAAGTTCATACGCACCACGTTAGCGCCTGCGGCAATAACCTTCTCAAGGTTGTTATCGCGGTCGGTAGCCGGGCCTAAGGTAGTGACGATTTTGGTTCTGCGAAGCCTTCTGGACATGTAATACTCCGTTGACTGAAACATCTTTGGTGTTGCGTGAACATGGATTCGGTAGCGCCGATGAGCAAAGTCGCTATACCGGAACGATACCGACGGTGTAATAGGATAGTGCTTTGTTTCTACTTTTATTGGTTATTGCTGTGTACGCTGAGCTCTTTATCAAACCGCGATTCCTTGAGCGCTTCCTTGACCCTCTTCAAGTTATCTCTGAATTTTGCGCCCCGCCGCAGGGTGAAGCCGGTCGCCAGTACGTCAATCACCGTCAGCTGCGCTAAGCGGGAAACCATCGGCATATAGATATCGGTATCTTCCGGCACATCCAGGGTAATAGCCAGCGTTGCCTCACGGGAAAGCGGCGTACCGGGGGAGGTAATGGCGATCACCATCGCATCGTTTTCACGGGCCAGCTGCGCCAGCTCCACCAGGCTTTTGGTCCTGCCGGTGTGCGAGATGATCACCACTACGTCATCGTCATTACAGTTCATACAGCTCATGCGTTGCAGGACGATGTCGTCGGAATAGATCACCGGTACATTAAAGCGGAAAAACTTGTTCATTGCGTCGTGGGCGACGGCGGCCGAAGAGCCGAGGCCAAAAAAGGCGATTTTCTTCGCCTGCGTGAGCAGGTCAACCGCCCGATTAATCGCCGACATATCGAGAGAATGATGGACCTGATCTAAACTGGCCATGGCGGATTCAAATATCTTTCCCGTATAGGACTCGACGCTGTCGTCTTCATCGACGTTGCGGTTAACATAGAGGGTACCGTGCGCCAGGCTTTGGGCCAGATGCAGTTTAAAATCCGGGAAACCGCGGGTTTCCAGACTGCGGCAGAAACGGTTAACCGTGGGCTCGCTGACGCCGGCTTCCAGCGCCAGGGCGGCAATACTTGAATGGATGGCCTGTGCGGGGGTTGCAAGGATGACTTCCGCCACTTTGCGTTCAGATTTGCTAAGGTGTTCCAGCCGGGACTGGATTTTTTCCAGCATGTTCATGGGTAATCGGGCGCTCATCAATGGAAGCGATTTCATTAATGGGTGAAATCATCAGGCGTTTTAGCAAGAATATACCCCTCCGTTGTCGGAAACGGTGAGGAATGACCTTAAAATATGTTGTTTTTTTTCATTACATGATCAGAGTCGTATTTTACTAACTGAGAATCGGTCGAAACAACGAACAATATTAGCCGCATGCCCAAAATCTCAGCGCCTGTTTTCCACCCTGTGCGATTTAGCAGCGGGAACCGGCGCTGAGGGTTTCGGGAAATTCGTAAACACAGTACGATGCAGTGAAAGAAAATTACAAATATAGCCTGGCACAAGCACCAGTCTATCAACTAAGGAGAATGACATGGCGGTAACGCAAACGGCCCAGGCATGCGATCTGGTCATTTTCGGCGCGAAGGGTGACCTGGCGCGACGTAAATTGCTGCCTTCCCTGTATCAGCTCGAAAAAGCTGGTCAGATCCATCCTGACACCCGCATCATCGGCGTCGGCCGTGCCGACTGGGATAAAGACGCTTACACCAAAGTTGTGCGTGAAGCGATGGAAACCTTCATGAAGGAAAAAATCGATGAAGGTTTGTGGGAGACCCTGAGCGGGCGTCTGGATTTCTGTAACCTTGATGTCAACGATACCAAAGCGTTTACCCGCCTGGGCAAAATGCTCGATCAGAAAGAGCGGGTGACCATTAACTATTTCGCCATGCCGCCAAGCACCTTTGGCGCGATTTGCAAAGGTCTGGGCGAAGCGAAGCTGAACGCGAAACCGGCGCGCGTGGTGATGGAAAAACCGCTGGGGACTTCCCTGGAAACCTCCCGCGAGATCAACGATCGGGTAGGCGAGTTCTTTGAAGAGTGCCAGGTCTACCGCATCGACCACTATCTGGGTAAAGAGACGGTGCTGAACCTGCTGGCGCTGCGCTTTGCCAACTCCCTGTTCGTCAATAACTGGGACAGCCGCACCATCGATCACGTTGAGATCACCGTGGCGGAAGAGGTGGGCATTGAGGGCCGCTGGGGCTACTTCGACCAGGCCGGGCAGATGCGCGACATGATCCAGAACCACCTGCTGCAAATTCTGTGCATGATCGCCATGTCTCCGCCGTCTGATTTGACTGCCGATAGCATCCGCGATGAAAAAGTGAAGGTGCTGAAATCGCTGCGCCGCATTGACCGCACCAACGTGCGTGAAAAAACGGTGCGCGGCCAGTACACCGCCGGCTTCGCGCAGGGTAAAAAAGTGCCGGGCTACCTCGAAGAAGAGGGTGCCAACAAGTCCAGCCATACTGAAACCTTCGTGGCCATCCGCGTAGATATCGACAACTGGCGCTGGGCGGGCGTACCGTTCTACCTGCGTACCGGTAAGCGACTGCCGACCAAATGTTCCGAAGTCGTGGTTTACTTTAAGACGCCGGAACTGAACCTGTTCAAAGAGACCTGGCAAGAGCTGCCGCAGAATAAGCTGACCATTCGTCTGCAGCCGGATGAAGGGGTGGATATCCAGGTGCTGAACAAAGTCCCGGGACTAGACCACAAGCATAACCTGCAGATCACCAAGCTGGACCTGAGCTACTCGGAAACCTTTAATCAAACCCATCTGGCGGATGCCTACGAGCGTCTGCTGCTGGAAACGATGCGCGGTATCCAGGCGCTGTTCGTGCGTCGCGACGAAGTGGAGGAGGCGTGGAAGTGGGTCGACTCCATCACGGAAGCCTGGGCCGCCGATCGCGATTCGCCGAAACCTTACCAGGCGGGCACCTGGGGGCCAGTTGCCTCCGTGGCGATGATCACCCGCGATGGTCGTTCGTGGAACGAGTTTGAGTAATCGCCAACTCCTCCGTCAGGGTTATTTTACCGGTAACATGATCTGACGCAGCAAGTCGTGTAATTTTTAATCTTTTAAGCCCCGGAGGATTCACCCCCGGGGCTTTTTTTATTACACTGCCTACAGATATTTTGCCCCTGAGCCCCAGTACAGGTGCCTTAAGCACCGAAAAGTATCGTTAAAGCGCTGCGGCCGGACAGATAAAATTTGAGGAGCCTTTATGAATTCAGAAATGTTACGGGTAACAAATCGCATCATCGAACGCTCGCGCGATACCCGCGAAGCCTACCTCGCCCGGATTAACCAGGCCAAAACCGATACCGTTCATCGCGCCCAGCTGGCGTGCGGTAACCTGGCCCACGGCTTTGCCGCCTGCCAGGCGGATGACAAAGCCTCGCTGAAAAGCATGCTGCGCAATAACATCGCCATCATTACCTCCTACAACGATATGCTCTCCGCTCACCAGCCCTATGAGCGCTATCCGGACATTATCCGCAAAGCGCTGCACTCCGCCAACGCGGTAGGCCAGGTCGCCGGCGGCGTTCCGGCGATGTGCGATGGCGTGACGCAGGGGCAGGATGGGATGGAGCTATCGCTGCTGAGTCGCGAAGTGATTGCCATGTCCGCCGCGATTGGCCTGTCGCACAATATGTTTGACGGGGCGCTCTACCTTGGCGTCTGCGATAAAATCGTCCCCGGCCTGGCGATGGCTGCGCTATCGTTCGGCCATCTGCCGTCGATCTTTATTCCTTCCGGGCCGATGGCCAGCGGCCTGGCGAATAAAGAAAAAGTGCGCATTCGTCAGCTCTATGCGGAAGGCAAAGTGGATCGTATGGCGCTGCTGGAGTCCGAGGCCGCGTCTTACCATGCGCCTGGCACCTGTACCTTCTACGGTACCGCCAATACCAACCAGATGGTGGTTGAGTTTATGGGGATGCAGCTGCCCGGCTCGTCATTCGTGCATCCGGATGCGCCGCTGCGCGAAGCGCTGACCGCCGCCGCCGCCCGTCAGGTGACCCGCCTGACCGGCAACGGTAACGAGTGGATGCCGCTGGGCAAAATGTTTGATGAAAAAGTGGTGGTCAACGGGATTGTCGCGCTGCTGGCAACCGGCGGCTCCACCAACCATACCATGCACCTGGTGGCGATGGCGCGGGCGGCAGGGATTATCATTAACTGGGATGATTTCTCCGATCTCTCAGACGTGGTGCCGCTGCTGGCGCGCCTCTACCCGAACGGCCCGGCGGATATTAACCACTTCCAGGCGGCTGGCGGCGTGCCGGTGCTGGTGCGCGAGCTGCTGAAAGGCGGCCTGCTGCATGAAGATGTCCATACCGTTGCCGGTTTCGGCCTCTCTCGCTACACCATGGAGCCCTGGCTTAATAACGGTGAACTTGACTGGCGCGAAGGGGCGGCCGCTCCGCTTGATGAAGCGGTTATCGCCACCTTTGACAAGCCGTTCTCTCGCCACGGCGGCACTAAAGTGCTGAGCGGCAATCTCGGCCGCGCGGTGATGAAAACCTCCGCCGTGCCGGTTGAGAACCAGATTATTGAAGCGCCGGCGGTGGTTTTCGAGAGCCAGCATGACGTGCTGCCCGCCTTTGAGGCGGGACTGCTCGACAAAGATTGCGTGGTTGTGGTCCGTCATCAGGGACCAAAAGCGAACGGCATGCCAGAATTACATAAACTTATGCCGCCACTTGGTGTATTATTGGACCGCCGTTTCAAAATTGCGCTGGTGACCGATGGTCGACTCTCCGGCGCATCAGGCAAAGTGCCGTCGGCTATCCACGTGACGCCCGAAGCGTACGATGGTGGTCTGCTGGCGAAGGTACGCGATGGCGACATTATTCGCGTCAACGGCCAGACGGGCGAGCTGACGCTGCGGGTCGATGACGCCGAGCTGGCCGCGCGTCAGCCGCATATTCCTGACCTGAGCGGTTCGCGCGTGGGAACCGGCCGGGAAATGTTCGGTGCGCTGCGTGAGAAACTCTCCGGAGCAGAACAGGGCGCAACCTGCATCACATTTTAAGACGATTCGATTTGTAGATCTGGCGAGAGAAAATCTGATGAAAAACTGGAAAACAACTGCAGAAGCAATCCTCACCTCCGGCCCGGTTGTACCGGTGATCGTGGTGAAAAAGCTGGAACACGCTGTGCCAATGGCGAAAGCGCTGGTTGCAGGCGGCGTACGCGTACTGGAAGTGACTCTGCGTACCGAGTGCGCGATGGACGCTATCCGCGCGATCGCCAAAGAGGTCCCGGAAGCGATTGTCGGTGCCGGTACCGTCACCAACGTTGAGCAGCTGAAAGAAGTGACCGAAGCGGGCGCGCAGTTTGCTATCAGCCCGGGCCTGACCGAATCCCTGCTGAAAGCGGCGACCGGCGAAGGCACCATCCCGCTGATCCCGGGGATCAGCACCGTATCCGAGCTGATGCTGGGTATGCAGTATGGTCTGAAAGAGTTCAAATTTTTCCCGGCGGAAGCTAACGGCGGCGTGAAAGCGCTGCAGGCGATTGGCGGCCCGTTCGCGCATATTCGCTTCTGCCCGACTGGCGGCATCTCTCCGGCGAACTATCGTGATTATCTGGCGCTGAACAGCGTGCTGTGCATCGGCGGCTCCTGGTTGGTTCCGGCGGATGCGCTGGAAGCCGGTGATTACGACCGTATCACCAAACTGGCTCGTGAAGCGGTAGAAGGCGCGAAGTAATTTTCGCGCGCTCACCAGAGGCCCGGTCCGCGACCGGGCTTTTTTTTATCCCGCAACAATGACTGCCGAAGCCGCCGCTTTGGCGCGCGTCACCGCTTCCTCAACGTTATCGGCGATCGCCAGCGTCACGCCCAGCCGACGCGAACCGTCGATTTCCGGTTTACCGAACAAACGTAACTGCAGCCCCGCGCCGACCGCGGCCTGAATATTGCTGAAGGTGACGTTCTGGCTGGTCAGCTGCGGCAGGATCACCGCAGAGGCCGCCGGGCCGTACTGGCGAATCGCGCCAATCGGCAGTCCGAGGAAGGCGCGAACGTGCAGGGCGAACTCCGATAAATCCTGCGAAATCAGCGTGACCATACCGGTGTCGTGCGGGCGCGGCGAGACTTCGCTAAAAATCACCTCGTCGCCGCAGACGAACAGTTCGACGCCGAACAGGCCGTAGCCGCCCAGTGCCAGCACCACTTGACGGGCGATTTCCTGCGCGCGTTCCAGCGCCAGCGCGCTCATCTGCTGCGGCTGCCAGGATTCACGATAGTCGCCATCCTCCTGACGGTGACCGACCGGCGCGCAGAAGTGTACGCCGTCCGCGGCGCTGACGGTGAGAAGGGTAATCTCGAAATCAAAGTTCACCACGCCTTCAACGATAACGCGTCCGGCTCCGGCGCGGCCGCCCTGCTGCGCATACTGCCAGGCGTCAGCCAGCTGCTCGCTGGAACGAATAAAGCTCTGGCCTTTACCCGATGAGCTCATTACCGGCTTGACGATGCACGGCAGGCCAATCTCGGCGACGGCTTCGCGGAAGGCGGGTTCGCTGTCGGCAAAACGGTAGGCGGAGGTGGGCAGCTTCAGCTCTTCAGCGGCCAGGCGACGGATCCCTTCGCGATTCATGGTGAGCTTTGCCGCACGGGCGGTGGGGACGACTTTCTGCCCGGTCTGCTCCAGCGCGACCAGGGTGTCGGTGGCGATAGCCTCGATTTCCGGCACGATAAAGTCAGGTTTTTCCTGTTCAATCAGCGCCTGCAGCGCTTCGCCGTGCAGCATATTGATGACGTGCGAACGGTGTGCGACCTGCATGGCCGGGGCGTCAGGGTAACGATCGACGGCGATGGTCTCAATTCCCAGGCGCTGGCATTCGATGGCCACTTCTTTACCCAGTTCGCCGGAACCCAACAGCATTACCTTTGTTGCCGCAGGGCGCAGCGCCGTACCTAATACAGTCATAACTCTCTTCCGCAGTAAAAAAACATGCGCCGCATTATAAACGAAAACGTTTGCGCATGTCTTTATGCGCGTCATTTGAGTTCGGCGGGAAAATTTGATATACTGTATAAAAATACAGTATTGAGAGGCTGCATCATGGCGGTTGAAATTAAATATGTAGTGATTCGTGAAGGTGAGGAAAAAATGTCTTTTGCCAGCAAAAAAGAGGCCGATGCTTATGACAAAATGCTCGATCTGGCGGAAGTACTGAACGACTGGCTGGTTGAATGCCCGCTAACGCTTGACGAAGAGCAGCGCGATAGCATGGCGATGTGGCTGGCCGAACGCAAAGATACCCTCAACCATATTCTGCGCTCCGGTAAGCTGCCGGAAGCCGACGGCGCCGCCGAGGCGCCAGCCGATCGCGCAGAAGCAGCAGAAGAGGGCGACAAGACCGACGACGTCGTCGAATCTGAAGCCCCGGCGCCGGCGAAGCCGCGTAAAGCGAAAGCGGCCTGAGTTACGCTGCCGCCGCCAGCGCTTCTGGCGGCAGGCTCCCGCGCTTCCCGGCGCGACATTTGCTCATCTTTAGCTGCCGATAACGTTTCCTGACGTCGCGTCGTTTAGGCTGGTGGTATCGCTTATCGCGCAACGAGGAAATGTATGGCTAACTGGCTTAATCAACTACAGTCTCTGCTGGGTCAGCAGGGGCGGTCTTCTTCATCTGACGATCAACCAAGCGACAAAAATTTACTCCTGCCGGGCGCGCTCGGCGGGCTGGCAGGTCTGCTGGTTGCCAGTAAATCATCGCGCAAGCTGTTGGCCAAATACGGCACCGGCGCGCTGCTGGTGGGCGGCGGCGCGGTTGCGGGCAGCGTGTTGTGGAATAAATATCAGCAGAAGATGCGCGCCAGCGCGCAGCAGACATCGGCTGATGTCGCGCCCGCACAGGCGCCATCTCCTGCACCGGCCGAACTCGACGCCCGCAGCGAACGGCTGATTATGGCGCTGGTCTTCGCCGCCAAAAGCGATGGACATATCGACGACCGCGAGCGGGCAAATATTGAAGAGCAGCTGCGCGCGGCAAACGTCGACGTCCAGGGCCGGGTGTTAATTGACCGGGCGCTGGCGCAGCCGCTTGACCCGCAGAGCCTGGTCCACGGCATCAGCAGCGAGCAAGAGGCGCTTGAAGTTTACTATATTAGCTGCGCGGTCATCGATATTGACCACTTTATGGAACGCAGCTACCTCAATGCCCTCGGTGAAGCGCTGAAGCTACCGCAGGACGTGCGCAAAGAGATAGAACGGGATATACAGGCGCAAAAACAGGCCATAACGGCTTAAATCCGTACGTTTCGCTTGCATCGCTGGCGACTTTTGCCACCCTTATATATTGTGTAGTCACGTTACCCTTCAGGCTGCTTTGAGGCAGCCTGAAAATTTTACTACCCAATACAAGCCGCAGAAGAATAAGCAGATGCCACCAAAAGCGAAACGGATCCCCCATGCCATGACCTTACATGGCGACACGCGAATCGATAATTACTACTGGCTACGCGACGACGATCGCTCGCAGCCGGAAGTGCTTGATTATCTGCGCCAGGAAAATGAGTACGGCAAAAAAGTGATGTCTTCGCAAAGTAACCTGCAGGATAGGGTGCTTAAGGAGATTATCGACCGTATTCCACAGCGCGAAGTGTCGGCCCCCTACAGCAAAAATGGCTATCGCTACCGTCAGGTCTATGAACCGGGCTGCGAGTACGCGATTTATCAACGCCAGCCGGTAGTCAAAGAGGAGTGGGATGAATGGGACGTCCTGCTTGACGGCAACCAGCGTGCGGCCGGTAGCGAATTCTATACCCTCGGCGGATTAGGCGTTTCGCCCGACAATAGCCTGATGGCGGTGGCGGAAGACTATCTCTCCCGGCGGCAGTATAGCTTGCGCTTCTTTCCCTTAAACGACGACCGGCAATTTGCGGAAGTGCTGGAGAACGTGTCGCCTGATTTTGCCTGGAGTAATGATTCGCAGACCCTATGGTACGTGCGTAAACATCCCACCACGCTGCTACCGTATCAGGTCTGGCGCCACCGTCTGGGGACGCCGGCCAGTGCGGATGTTCTGGTGTATGAAGAGCAGGACGATACTTTTTACGTCAGCGTGCACAAGACGACTTCCCAGCAGTTTGTGGTGATTTATCTGGCCAGCGCGACCACCAGCGAAGTGCTGCTGCTCAATGCGGAAATGACCGACGCCGAGCCGGTCTGTTTTCTACCGCGGCGTAAAGATCATGAATATAGCCTCGATCACTATCAGCACGCTTTTTATCTGCGCTCCAATCGCGAAGGCAAGAACTTCGGTCTTTATCGCAGCACTCTGCGCGATGAGCAGCAGTGGGAGACCCTGATCGCGCCGCGTCACGAAGTGATGCTGGAAGGTTTTACCCTGTTTACCGATTGGCTGGTGGTGGAAGAGCGCCAGCGCGGGCTAACCAGCCTGCGCCAGATCAACCGTAAGACAAGAGAGTCCCAGGGCATTGCCTTTGACGATCCGGCCTATGTGACCTGGCTTGCCTATAACCCGGAGCCGGAAACCTCGCGCCTGCGCTACGGCTACTCCTCCATGACAACCCCGGATACGCTGTTCGAGCTGGATATGAATACCGGCGAGCGGCGGGTGCTGAAACAACAGGAAGTCAAAGGATTTGATGCCAGCCACTACCGCAGCGAGCACCTGTGGATCATCGCCCGCGACGGCGTTGAAGTCCCGGTCTCGTTGGTTTACCGTGATGAACATTTCCGCAAGGGCGCCAGTCCGCTGCTGGTGTACGGCTACGGCTCCTATGGCGCCAGCATGGACGCGGATTTCAGCGCCAGCCGCCTGAGCCTGCTCGACCGCGGCTTTGTATTCGCTATCGCCCATATTCGCGGCGGCGGCGAGCTGGGCCAGCAGTGGTACGAAGACGGCAAGTTTTTGTGCAAGAAAAATACCTTCAACGATTATCTCGACGTCTGCGATGCGCTGCTGGCGCAGGGCTACGGCGATCCGCGGTTTTGCTACGGCATGGGCGGCAGCGCCGGCGGTATGCTGATGGGCGTGGCGGTAAACCAGCGGCCGGAGCTTTTCCACGGCGTGGTGGCCCAGGTTCCCTTTGTGGATGTTCTTACGACGATGCTCGATGAGTCGATCCCGCTGACCACCGGCGAGTTTGAAGAGTGGGGGAATCCCCAGGATGAAGAATACTATCGCTATATGAAAAGCTACAGCCCGTACGACGGCGTTCAGGCACAGACGTATCCGCATCTGCTGGTCACCACGGGCCTGCATGATTCGCAGGTACAATACTGGGAGCCGGCAAAATGGGTGGCGAAACTGCGCGCGCTGAAAACCGACGATAACCTGCTGCTGTTGTGTACCGATATGGATTCCGGCCACGGCGGTAAATCCGGCCGTTTTAAAAGCTATGAGGGCGTGGCGCTGGAGTTCGCGTTTCTGATTGGCCTGGCGCAGGGGACGCTGCCGGGCCAGGCGGAGGTATAGCGCCGATTACTCCCCGAGATAGTGCTTCAGCGTCAGGCGCAGCTCGGGGCTCATGCGATCCAGGTTATTGAACAGCCAGCGCAAATAGCCAGGATCGTTTTCCGCCACTTCCGAGACCGGCTTACCGCGATATTTGCCGAAGGTAAAGGTGGAGAGCAGCGCCGGGCGGCCGGTAATGGTCGCCATCTCCTCAGGCGTCCAGCCGGAGGTGTTGATGATATCGAGCAGCAGGGCGGCGGTGATATAGCAATCATAAAGCGCCCGGTGATGATGCAGTCCCGGTGGCGTCGCGACGCTGAGCTTGCGCGATTTATACAGCCCCATATTGCTGTACTTGATGCCTGGCCACAGGCGGCGCGCCAGCTTCATCGTGCAGATCCACTCGCCCTGCATTTCCGGCAACACCCGGCGATCAAAGCTGGCGTTATGGGCGACATACCACGGGCTGCCCATATACAGCGGCACAATCTCCTCGATCCACGGCTTATCGGCGACCATCTCTTCGGTGATACGGTGAATCGCCATCGCCTGCGGGCTGATAGGACGATCGGGGCGAACCAGGTGGCTCATGGGATTGGTAATTTGTCCGTCGATGATATCTACCGAGGCGATTTCAACAATGCCTCCCTGCAATCCGCAGGTTTCTGTATCGATTACGCGCAGCATGGCTCGCTCCAGGCCAAAGAAACCAGCGTAATGCAATGCGCAGGTCTTGCCAACTCGGATGTCCGCAGAGGACGGGAATTATTTCTGTTTCGGTTCATAGGGCAGGCGAGAGAGCGAAACGGAGGCCAGCCGATGGGCAATCAGACGCTCGCGAAACCAGCCGCGCAGGTGTTCGGGCTGCTCTCTTTCGACAAGATCGGCGACCACCGGCATATTGTAGCGCTCTTTAAAGGCGACCCCCGCCGCAGCGAGATCGACGTTCACTTTGTCCATCTCCTCCTGGGATAATTTAGCCAGGTTCTTTTCCATCGGTTTCTCCTCTGATAATGCCGCAAAAAGTACTAAGCACGCGGCAAAAAGGCAAGTCTCAGACGCTTAGCTCGACTGCGCCATTATACAGGGTTATTCTCTGTGCTACATACATAACAAAAAGGAATGACAACTATGCCAATCATCGCCGGACGCGCCCTGCGTCTGTCTCTGTTTCTCGCCGGTTGCCTGACCTCCGCAGGCGCATTTGCCCACGCCCATTTGCAACAACCGCTGCCGGCCGCCGGTAGTGAGGTGGACGCGTCACCGCAGGCGCTGACCCTGAGCTTCTCCGAAGGCATCGAAACGCAGTTTAGCGGCGTCACCCTCACCGGGCCGCAGCAGAAAGCGATCCCCCTCGGCAAACCCGTCCGCAGCGACAACAATAAGGCCCAGCTCACGGTACCCGTCGAGCAGGCGTTGACGCCGGGCGCATATACCGTTGACTGGCACGTGGTCTCCGTAGATGGCCATAAGACGAAAGGACAATACACCTTTACCGTGAAGTAAGCCGATGCTCAGTGCCGTCTATGTCAGCCTGCGCTTTATCCATTTCATCACGCTGATGGTCGCTTTCGGCTGCCTGCTTTACGGCGCGTGGTGGGCGCCAGCGGCCTTGCGCCGTCTGATGATGCAGCGCTTTTATCCGCTAATGCGCCATTTACTGTTGGCTAGCGCGCTGTCGGCGCTGCTGATGCTGATGGCGCAGGGCGGCCTGATGGGTAACGGCTGGCCTGATGTCTGGCAGCCGGCCATCTGGCAGGCGGTGGCCGGGACGCAGTTTGGCGGCGTGTGGGTATGGCAAATATTACTCGCCTTTGTGGCGTTGGCGGTGGTCTGGCTGAAGCCCCGACGCCCGGGACGTTTACTGCTGGTGCTGTTTTGCGCCCAGTTGCTGCTGCTGGCGGGCGTCGGACATGCCGCGATGAACGATGGCTGGCTGGGGATAGTGCAGCGGACCAATCATGCGCTGCATCTGTTTTGCGTGGCCAGCTGGTTTGGCGGTCTGCTGCCGTTTATCTACTGCCTTCGCCTGGCGCACGGCCGCTGGCGGCAGGCCGCCATATGCACCATGATGCGGTTTTCGCGCTACGGGCATCTGGCGGTTGCCGGCGCCATCGCCAGCGGCGCGGTAAATGCGCTGCTGATCCAGGGCGGGTTGATTAGCGCCTCGCCCTGGGGGCGTATGCTGTTGTTCAAATGTGCGCTGGTGGCGGCAATGGTGGCAATTGCGCTGGTGAACCGGTATGTTCTGGTGCCACGCATGTCGGCAGGCGGAACGCGAGCGGAGCAGCTCATCGTGCGCACCACGCAGATAGAGATTGCGCTGGGGGCGCTGGCGCTGTTTGCCGTCAGCCTGTTTGCCACCTGGGAACCTTTCTGAATAAACTGGTTAAATCATGAAAAAAATCGTTCTGACAATGTTGTTATTGGCAAGTTCTGGCGCTGCGCTGGCGGCGCCGCAGGTGATTACCGTCAGCCGCTTTGAGGTGGGTAAGGAGAGCTGGGCGTTTAACCGTGAAGAGGTGATGCTGACCTGCCGTCCGGGCAATGCGCTGTTCGCCATCAATCCCAGCACGCTGGTGCAGTACCCGCTAAACGACATCGCCGAGCAGCAGATGAAAGACGGTAAAACTAACGCGCAGCCGATTTCCGTGATCCAGATTGACGATCCGCAGCAGCCGGGACAAAAAATGAGCCTGGCGCCCTTTATTGAGCGCGCGCAGAAGCTCTGCTGATCGCTGCCTGCATCCCGCTGTATTTACATGAAAAAAACCGCCATCCCCCGATATCGGGCGTGGCGGTTTTTTGTTGGCATCAGCAATTTTGATACGAATTATTCGTCCACTTTTGTCACGGACTGGAAAACCTGACACGGTAAACTATTCTTATAAGGCAAGGCGACTTAGCCTGCATTAATGCCAACTTTTAGCGCACGGCTCTCTCCCAAGAGCCATTTCCCTGGACCGAATACAGGAATCGTGTTCGGTCTCTTTTTATCTATTTTTCACAAATCGCAGATTCCCTTGCAAAACCCCACTCGCTTTTTTCGGGGCTTTTTTCTTATACCACAACAATAATTTCCTAAACATTTCTTTTACAAAAAATCGTCTGCTAACGTTTTAGTAGCTAACGGTCACCAGTACGGTATCGGTATAGGTTCCGGCAGGCTGGTTACTCTGGGTCGGGTTTATCTTTAGGATATAGTTTGCGGGCTGCGCGGCGCCGGAGCCGGTCACGCTGAGATTGTTATTTTCCGTCCATGCGCTGCCGTTGGGCTGGTAAAACTGATACTGCAGCCAGGCGGTAGCCTGGTTCGCGATAGGCTGGCTCATCTGCCGCCAGTCGCCGACGCTGGCGTTGGTGCTGGCGAGGTTGACGGTATAGGCCGCGTTTTTCGTGCAGCGGATGGCAAGCTGGCCGCTGTAGTTGCTAAAACCGGACGGAAGGGCGGCAGAGGCAAATTCGACGTCCGGCGCGCTGTCGATATAGCAAACATTGGTCACCTTCACCGACACATTGACCGTTGAGGTCAGGGTGCCGTTATTCGGAATACATATCTTAATGCCCAGTAGGTCGAGCCCGACGTAGCAGAACCGGTACACCCAGGTGATGGTTAACACATCGCTATAGGTACCGGCGGGGACGTTGGCTCCCGGGGTGGTTCTGAAGTAGAGCGGCATGGTGCCGTCGCTTGAGTTAAATAAACCCAGCAGTTCGAGCAGCGTTGTTCTGGACCAGCTAATAACGCCCCCGTCCTGATAGGCCGGCGAGCACGAAGCGTCAGAACAGACGCTGTAAGGGATGGCGTCGCCCGCGCCATTAAGCAACCGCGGAACGCCGTTGCTCTTGTTGGCCGACGACAGGGTGGCGCTTAATGTGTTGGTTGAGTTCAGCGCCACCAGTTCCGGGGTACAGTAAAACCCTGCGCCAGCCATCACGCCCTGAGGCGCGCTGTTGAGGGCAAAGGAATCCACCGGTCCGATAACCGGCGCGCTGGTTTTGATGCTGCAAGCGGCCAGCGCGTTGCTCGTTAGCCCAAGGAGAAAGAGCAGCGCGCAGATCGGGAGGATACTTTTCAACTTGATCTCCACTGTTATGGATGACAGCTAACCGGACCTATCCGTTGCGGAACCGGCGTTGTTTCCGGGAGCGCAAAGCGCACGCGGCATGGAAACGCCCCGGCGTTGACTATGACTTCATTGTCGCGCGTGAGATGCGAGAACCAGGCGACGCCGTCGTAGCCCACCAGACCGCGCTGTTTGCTGTTCACTTCCTCGACGGGCGTACCGACCGGTAGCGGCTGTCCCTGAGCATCGACGAAGACAATGGTTGCCGAACGCACGCGGTTAACCGGGAATTCAACCAGCGCGCCGCTGCCTTCACGCACGGCGATGCGCTTCTCCACCGTCAGCGCTTCGGTGTCCGTTGGCAATGGCAGCGTATCGAGGGTGATTTTTCCCGGATACCACGCCGTCGCCCATGGGATCAGCAAATGGCCGTTTTTATCCGTCACGCCGACTTTGCGGTTTTCATAGTTCACCGCAATATTCGGGTAGTTACCGGTGGAGACAACGATAAACGCGTCGTTAATCTGCCGGGTGAAGAACAGACTGTTATCCATCAGCACCACCGATCCCGTGGCTTCAAACCAGCTGTGACGATCGTTGCGCGAGCCGTAGTAGCCTCCGCTCAACGTTGACACGCGGTTGATCCAGGTGAGATCCGCCTGGCTATAATTATCGCCGCCCACCGAATGGGCGAGGTTCCAGCCAAGCCCGCCTTCTGCCGGGGCGGAGCGGTTGAGGCTGATATTTTCGCCCCATTGACCGGAGCTGGCGCGCTGGCCGCTTAACTGCATAGAGCTTTGCGAATCGAAAGGGATGATGATCTGCAGCATGCTGGAGTAACTACCTTCTTGCAGATCGCGGTTTACGCTCAGGTTGAGGCTGCTGCTAAGCCACAGGCTACGGCTCCAGGAGAGGTTCAGCAGGCGGGTGCGCGAACGATCCTCGGCCTGGATATCAAAGTAGCCAATGCTAAAAGAACCGAGGGCGCTTCCCCACGGACTCAGGCTCAGCGTGGCCTGGTCTGACTGGCGGCTGAGCGTGGCGCTAGAGCCATAGGTGCTGAGGTTGTCGTAGCTGGCGCTGCGGCGGATATGCTGATAGTTCACTCCCCAGCTGTTGCCGTAGTAGGAGTAACCCGAGGTGAACTGGTTTCCGTCTCCTTCGCCGCGGCTGGCGCTGCCCGACAGGCTGAGGGTACCCAGATTTCCTACCCCAATATCGCCGCCTAGCCCGGCATTGGTTAATCCCTGACGGTCTTCGGTATGCGCCGAGAGCGTAAGCCAGTGGGTTAATCCATAGCGATAAATCGCGCTCACCGCGCTGGCGCCATAATCGGCATTCTTGATGCCGTAGTTGTTGCGCAGGGCACCAAGGGTGAAATCAAAATCGCTCAGGCCTTCCCGCAGGAGGGTATTGGAGACATAAAAAGGAACGCTGGTGGAGACCTGACGGCCAAGGGCGTCGGTGGTCACTACCGTCGCTTCGCCGGCGCCGCTGATCCACGGCACGTTGGTCAGCGTATAGGGGCCGCCATTAACCTGCGACGAGCTGGTTTTATAACCGTTAATAAACAGGTCGACGCTTGAAGGGACCGCCGCGCTGCCGGATAAGTTAAGCAGCGGATATGTCACCAGATCCGGGCGAACGCTGAAGTTGCGGCTTATGCGTAGCCCCCCCATGCGCACGGAACTGCTCCAGGTCAGGGCGTTACTGACCACGTCGCCGGCCTGGTAGCTTATCATCTGCTCGCTATCGCTGTATTTCCACAGGGTGTCGTAGCGCATATAGCCCTGCTGTTGATAGCCCGTTGCAGACCAGTTTTGCCGGATCGCGGCGTTATTGGAAAGGACGCCCGGCGGACCAAAAAGACGCGTTTCGGTGAAGGTGCTGGTGGTTTGCGTGCCGCCGGATGAAAAGAGGCTGTAAGCGTCGTAGTTAAATAAAATCCCCGGACTGCCGATCGCGGCCTGGTATTGTTGTCCCATGGTCTCCCCGATGCGCTGTTCGGGGAGCCACTGGTCCGGAACCTGAAGCTTAAGCACTTGCCCCGGCTGGTCGTATTCCACCTTAACCGAGGGGAGCGTCGTGACATCCACCAGCGCATCGTGGGTTTGCAGAGGAATATGCGCTTGCCTTAGAACGCTGGCCGCGACCCAGTAGTGACCAGCGTTGACCTTTACCGGAACGGCGTTGGCAAGGATATTGCCGTTGACCGATAAGCTGAGGTACAGCTCATACTCCTGCTTTTCGCCGTAGGATGCCGCAGGGGCGGGCAGTGAATCATAGGTCGCGGCGCAGGCCGTCACCGATGCCATCGCCAGCAGCCCTCCGGACGCCGTCCTTTTCAGGTCTCTCATTTTCAACGATTCGCCGGAATTTCCACCGCCTGACCGTTATCCGTTAATTTCGCGAACAGATGCATGCCTGATGGCACGGAAGACTTTCCGCCGCTCGGGAAACAGGCCTTTTTCTGCGCCAGAACGTAGCCGAGAAGGCCATTAGCCTGGGAAATTTGGCCTTTGCCGCTCGCGTTCGCCCAGTAAACCGTACTGAGCCTGGCGTGTTGACTGCCTCTATTCTCGATGCACAGCGTCTGGCGGTTATTTTGCTGCGCGAGCGACCAACGCAGCGTCGTCCTTACCGATTCGACTGAACCCGCGTTCTTTAGCGGCGCGAGGCCTTGCCCATAGGTAAACAGCGGCAGGACATAGCGCATGCGCATTTTCAGCCCTGCAGAGTTCTGTTCCGTCTGTGCTACCGGCTGCGCGGCTGGGATCTCATCGATAACAATGCGGTAGGACTGCTCTTTGCCGTTGGCGATGGGGGCGACGCGCATGAGCCGCACCAGCTGGCGCTGCCCCGGCGCTACCGTGGTAAAAGGGGGGCTGGCGACAACATCGCGCTGGTCGGCGTAGACGTCCGCTGACGCTTTTTGATCCCAGGCAAAAACGCGCAGCTGCAAATTAACCGGCGAACTGCCGCGATTCTCCAGCCACAGTTCAGAACCTTTCTCATGGCTTTCGATAGTTTGAAAGATCGGCCATACCAGGACGGAGCTTGCGGCCAGAACCGATGAGGGAAGAGATAAAGCGAATATAAACGGCGCAAATCTACAGCGAATCATAGTTAACCTGTGAATTATCTAATAGGTCAGCGTGACGGTGACCGTGTCGGTATAGGAGCCCACCGCCGGGAAGCCATTCGTGGCAAAAAGGCGGCCATAAACCGTGTAGGTTTGCGTGGTGCTCGGAAATGATGCGACGCTCAAGGCTTGCGTACTGTTGCCCCAAACGTTAGCGCGGTTGGCGTCCTGATAAAGCTGATACGCCAGGGTGTTGTTGTTGCCGTTCGACATGTAGCGCTGGCTGGCTGAGCCGCCGTTGACGCCATAGTCGAGGGCGATTGAAATAGCGGTGCCGGGCGTGCAGGTGACGATGATTGAGCCTGCGCCAGAGGTACTGGCGACATCAACGTTGCTGTATAGCGATGACAGGGTGCCAAAACTCAGGGTGCCGAAATCTGTTGTTTGGGAGCCGTCTCCGGCGCCAAGCGCGCAGCCTGCGGCGATCTGCGCGGAGACTTTAAACGTCTTCTGGACAACGGCGGCATGGGTGCCTGAGATAAAAAGCAGAATTAATGTAAGCCACTCGGGTCGAAGCATGACGCCCATTTTCCTTATGCGATTACCAGGTTAACGTCGCGGTGACGATGTCGTCATACACATCGGCCGTCGGCGCATTGACGCTCTGGTCTTCGGGGCGGATGCGGGCAAAAACAGGAATTGCCTGAGGATTGCCGGTGCCAACGATAGGTATCGTGCCGCCGGGCAAAATTTCATTACTGCGGGCGGCATCTGAATAGAGCCGATAGGCAATCTGCTGGGTACCGCCGGCGTTTTTCATATAGCGCAGCGCTGCATCGCCAAACTGGCCGCCGTCAAGCGTCAGGGTCGAGTCGAGGTCCTCGGTGCAGGTCACGGTTAGCGCGTTTCCGCCGCCGCTGCCGGTGACTTCCGCATCAATGGAGTTGGCGAGATCGCCATAGGCGCCGAAATTAATGTTGCCCCAGCGGTTATTCTCGCCATTGCGGACGTTCGATACGCTGCATCCGCTGCCGAGCGTCACCTGGACGCCAATCTGGCCGCTTAAGGATCCCGCTGCGAAAGCCGGTTGACTAATAACGATGGCGCTCAGTAAGCCGCCCAGCACACTGCGCGAGATGGTTTTGACGTTCATAGAGAACCTCTTAGTGGAAAGCCGCTGAAGAAAAACAACAATATAGTGATAGACGTTGGTCACCGGGTAACTGCCGCGGTTTTGTTGGTTAACGTATAACTACTCCTGCGGAATATGTGTAATTTTGTATTAATTGCTGACAATGTGTTTTTTATTAGTTTGTTATGCTGTGTTATTGTTATTTGTATGGAACTAAATGCTTTATGTTAATTAATTGTTGGTGTTATGTTTTTTATTTGTGTTTTCAAGGGGGCGTAAAAATAAGGTGATTTTTTTTAAATCACAATCTGGCGCAAACTTTGCAACAAAAAATCTGGACAAAAAGCCGGGCGTAGACACTGGGCACCGTTCAGTGAGGGAGAGGAGAAAACACCTGCACGAAATCAGGCCCATAGTGCAGGTGAAATGTACGGGCCAACATCGGAAGAGACCCAGTATACACATTTGTATGACAAATGAAATAATAGACAAGAAACGGCGTTAACTTTTTTAGCGGTTATTTTTCTGAGCGCTTGACGGGTTATTTCCGGATGAAAGGAAGACCGTAACTTACGGGATAAAAATAATCGGTAAGAATTTATTCCGGCGCGACGAAGGAGGGATACAGCCATGTTTCCAGAAAGCTCACCAGGAACCATATTTTCCCGCTAAAAATAAACCACAAAGCAGCGGCCAAAATAATCAGCAGGATAGCCAGCAGGAGTATTTCAGTTTTGCTCATAACTTCACTAGCCGTCCGTAAGGAATACAACGAAGTTATGATAGTAACTAAAGCGCCGTAGAAGATGCAAACGCCGTCGTGCTAAACGGCGTTGGTGAAACGGCTGGAGATCTAATCCATGAGTATCGCCATCTGAGCGGCCATATCATCCAGCAGTTGAAAGCGGCGACGATATTCAGCGCGCTTCTTGCTGGCGATGCTCTCAAGCGTCTTTCTTTCCAGCTGCAGCGGTAAGCGCCAGCGCCAGGCGCCGTCGGCGACGCCATCGATAGATTGCCAGAACTCATCGTAGCTGGCGTGAAAATGACGTCCTTTACTCAGCCGATAGCGCAGCGCGCGGAAGACGTGACCGTTATCGCTGACCCCGTAAATATGATGAACGTGGCAGCGCGCCGCCATCAACCAGATAAACTCCAGCAGCAGGCGTTTTGGGAACAGGCCGTAACAGGCGCGCGTCGCCCGCTTAATTACGTCATGCGGGATATTGCTGCGCGGCCCCTGCAGACCGCCGATGGTGAGCTGCCATTGCTCCTGCTGGCGGGTGACGCTAAAGGTCGCGCTGGCCAGCACGGTCTCATCGCTATCGCGCAGCCATAGCGTCGTCTCGCCCTCGCGTTCGGCTTTACCCGCCGAGGAGGCGGAGAGCGTAAACCGGCTGTCGTCTTTGCCCGTTAGCTCAAGCAGCGGCGTCTCTTTCGCGGCGGTCATGGCGCCCGCAAGGCGCGAGCCTCCCAGGGAATCGACGAACTGGTAGTGGCTGATAATGGCCTGCGCGCGCTGGCTGGCGTTTAATCCGCGGGTCAAATACTGGCGATGAACTTTGCCCGGCAGCGTCACCTGAGCGGCCAGCAGCTGATTGAAGTCCGCACGCGCCGCCAGGCTCTCCAGCATGCTGTGCGTTGGCGCATAAAATAATGCCGTGCGCAGCAAAAACTTAAGCCGGTAATGGCGTTGTTGCCAGATGGGGGCAGGGGTTAGCCGACCCATCACCAGATCGGCAATAAGATTTGGGCGTCGTTCAACTACGCTGGCTGAATGCAGGCTGTTATCCGTCACGATGAATACCTCGGAGTTATTTAGCCTCTATTCTATGGATATATCTCGGGGAGCTTAATACCTCGCCGGACTATATTTGCCTTTCGTTTAAAGTCGATTGAGGTGCCAATATTAAGGGCGTTGAAGTGACGGATTTTTCCTATAATTATGGCAGGAGGACATAATATGTATCAGCGCATTAACGGTTCCGCCTGGCGTAATATCTGGCTGGTGGGCGACCTGCACGGCTGTTTCGCATGTCTGATGGCGGCCCTTCGCGAGCGCAGGTTTGACCCTTATCAGGACCTGCTTCTCTCGGTGGGCGATCTGATCGATCGTGGGCCACAAAGCGCGCAATGCCTGGATTTACTGCGCTATCGCTGGGTTTGCGCGGTGCGTGGAAACCATGAGCAGATGGCGCTGGAGGCGCTTGCGGGCGGCGACATGCGGCTCTGGGAGATGAACGGAGGCGGCTGGTATACGCAATCTCCGCAGAACCAGAGGCGGCGCCTTGCGGAGCTTATCGCCTCCTGCCGCGACCTACCGCTGATTATCGAACTCCACAGCGGTGGGCAGGTGCACGTGATTGCCCATGCTGATTACCCCGCCGCGGTATATCGCTGGCAGTGCGCCGTCGATGAGCATCAGGTGTTGTGGCGTCGGCAGCGGCTTACCGACCATTTCGCCGGGCGACACGGCGCGATTGCCGGCGCCGATCATTTCTGGTTCGGCCATACGCCGCTCCAACGGCGCTACGACAGCGATAACCAGCATTATATCGATACAGGGGCCGTATTTGGTGGAGAGCTAACCCTGGTGGCGCTACAGCTGGCGGGCTAAAAATCGCTGTATTCTCGGGCGGGGAGCCAGAAACTGTCGATAAAATCTTCTACCGGAAAGCAGCCGCCGTGGCGTATCCGCTGATCGTCCATGGCGGTTATGCACTGCCGCTCGTTATCGTAAACATCAACAACGATATCTTCACAGCCGCCGTCCAGGTAACAAATAAACAGTACTAAGGCAAACATCCTGGCCTCATATCCTGAAAAACATATTGTTAAGTGTAGGAGATGTCGGAAAAGCGGGGAAATAAATAACCCGTCTCAGGCGACGGGTTCATTTGAATCAGGCGAGGCGCATGATCCAGGCATCGGACTGGCGATCGTAGTGCTTACGGTAGAGGACGGAATGTTCACCATCAAGTATGGCGGGCACGCTGGTGTCCGCGTCCCATGCATCAAGCTGCATGCATAAATCCGGATCGGATTTGCAGGGAATGCTTAACGTTCGCTCTCCCTGCTGTTCGCCGTGCAGTTCGGCGTCGTCTATTTCAAACGCGCCGATACGTACGCTGGTTTTACTCATAAATTCACCCCGTTTGTCTGCTAATTTGTGGTACGACCAGTTGAGGCCGACATTTTTCAGCGTAGACAAACGGGCGTAAAGCGCCAGTGAAAAAGTGCTGTTTTTCGAGGCGCCATCACGCTTTTTTGCTAAAAAGCTTACCGTCGCGCACCAGTTCGCGGGGATAGCTGTTTTTTAAACGCGACCCGACTTTTTTCGCCAGCCCGAGCGGCGCGCCCTGATAGGTGACAATCGCATCATCCTTCTCCGGGAGCGTTTCCGGATAGACGTCGCGACCGCGGTACCACTCTTCCGCTTCGGCCTGAGTTAGCGCAAAGGGCGCGGCCGGCGCGGCAAGCGCAATCACCGCTTCGTGCTGCCAGCGGTAGCCTTTGTTGTGGGTTTCGGCGAGCCGGATCCCGATGCGGGAAAAGCGCACTTTACCGAACAGCGCTTCGAGCGCCTGCGGGAAGAGCCAGATTTCTTTATCACGCTGCCAGAGCGTATGCTCGGCGCTCCACTGCAGACCGACCGTGGCGGCGGCGGCAATAACGGCGGCGGATTCGCGGGTTTTAAGCGGCGTGAAGGGGAATTTCCCGACTTTATAGCCCGGCGCCGGGAGCGGCTCAATGGCGGCGGTTTTGCGTAAGCGGGCGACGAAGAACCCTTCGCAGTCAAAAATCTGCGGAAAGACGTGCAGGAAACCCTCGTCGGTCAGCGCTTCGCTGGCCTGGGGGAACAGCGAGCCGAGCGGCAGAACTTGCACCGCCTGCGGATAACGCGCTAGCAGCCCGTTGACCACCTCTTCGTTTTCTTGCCGGTTCAGGGTGCAGGTGGAGTAAACCAGCGTCCCGCCGGGGCGAAGGGCGTGAAACGCGCTGTCGATAAGTTCTCGCTGGGTTAGCGCGATCTCCGCGTTGCTTTCCGGTGACCAGTTTTTCAGCGCATCGGGGTCTTTACGTACTACCCCTTCGCCGGAGCAGGGGGCGTCGAGCAGGATCGCGTCAAAGCATTCCGGCAGCGCGGCGCCGAATACCCGACCATCGAAATGGGTCAGCGCCACGTTGCTAATTCCGCAGCGGCTGATATTGGCGTGCAGGACTTTAACCCGGCTGGCGGAATACTCATTGGCCAGAATGCCGCCTTCATTGCCCATGCGCGCGGCGATTTGCGTGGTTTTAGAGCCCGGCGCGGCGGCGACATCCATCACCCGCTGCGGCGTTTCACCATCGGCAAACAGCGCGGCGACCGGCAGCATGGAGCTGGCTTCCTGGATATAAAACAGCCCGCTAAGATGCTCGGCCGTGCTGCCCAGCGGCAGGTCGTCTTCGTCTTCACGCTCGATCCAGAAACCCTCTTCGCACCACGGAACCGGCGTGAGCTGCCAGCGATAGGGGGCTACCAGCTGCAAAAAATCAGCCACCGTGATTTTCAGCGTATTGACGCGAATGCTCCGCCGCAGCGGGCGCTGGCAGGCGGCGATAAAGTCGTCAAAAGAGAGATGCGTCGGCATGGCCGCACGCATTTGAGCGAGGAATTCTTCAGGAAGATAGACAGCGTTTTGAGCCACGGGGAGCGCACCACAAGGAAAAAAGGGGGCGTAGTTTACCATAAAGGCTCCGGCGGCGGACACCGGAGCCTGTTATGCTTAGCGCGGCAGGGCGGTGCCCCATTCGCGCCACTCTTTCGGTTCGCTCTCCAGCAGCAGGAAGTGTTTGCCATCCTGCGCTTTCGGCGCCAGCGGCGTACCCGGAGGCGTGGCAAACGCGATACCGCCGCGAATGAACTGATTAAAGGTACCGGTTTTCACCACCCCGCCAATCAGGCCAAAGTCGAGGCTATAGCCGGAAGCCAGCCAGAACACCGAGTTGTTGCGCACCAGATACTGATAACGCTTGCTGATTCGCAGCTGTACCATCACGCGATCCGACATCGAACCGAGCATCAGGCCGGTCACCGTGCCCACTTCGAGCCCGCGGAACAGTACCGGCGTGCCGATACCCAGCGAACCCGCTTCCGGTACTTCGACGATAATGCTCAGGCCGTCGATATAGCGTGAATCACTGATCGTGGTTTCCTGAATTTCGAAATCACGACGCGGTGAACCGCGGCCAGGCTCGACGTTGATATAGGCCTGGAAAAGGGTATCCAGATGTTCAACGCCCGCCGCGGAAATCTGCGGCGTAATCACCGAGAAACGCGTTCCGGCGCGGGCAAAGGTGTTGACGTATTCCGGGTAGAGCACCGCTTTCGCCTGCACTTCGTTTTTCGCGGTAATTAAATTCAGCGACTGGATCTGACCAATATCGATCCCCAGATAGCGAATCGGCATCCCTTCGGCGATTTTACCGGCGTCGAAGGCGTGCAGGGTTATCTGCCCACCCACCGCGCGAGCGGCGGTTTCCGACGCATACAGCACCCGTTTGTTATCGATCCGCGCGCTGGCGCTGGCGCCGCTGAGGTTATCAAAGCTAATCGCGCCCTTCAGCGCGCGGGAGAGCGGGGAAGCCTGCACCGTCAGACCGCTGCCGTTAAGCTGCACTTTGGCGCCGCCTTCGGCCCAGAACACGCTGTTGCTGGTCAGCAGATGGCGATACTCCGGTTTGATATGGATATTGATCTCAAAGGCGTTTTTGCGCGGCTGAACGGTGATGATCTCCCCGACCGCAAATTTACGGTACAGCACCACGGAGCCGGCCTGCACGTCCGGCAGCGTCTCGGCTGAGAGCGTAAGCGTGGTGGTTGGCAGATCGCTCATGCTGTTTTCCAGCGCCTTTTCCTGGTTTGCATACAGCGGATAGCGGCTTTGCATCGCCCCCTTGTCGCCCGGAATAATGCGGATCCCGCCGTTGACCCATTCGCTGGCGCTGGCGCCGAGGAACTGCACGCCGTCAATGCCGACTTTGACGTCAATCCGGCTGTTGACCACGAATTTGCTATCGCCGCGAACCAGTGAACGGTACTCCGGCATAATCGCCACCTGGAACGTGACGCCATCGGCGTTCAGCTTGCGCTCCAGAACCTGACCAATCTGTACGCCGTGCAGAATGAGCGGCTGCCCGGCGTCGATACCGTAGCTCTCCGGCGCGGTGAGCGTGACGGTCGTGACATCCGGTTCTTCCAGAATGGATTTATCGGCAGGCAGTACCGCAAACTGGTTACGCGGCTCACCTTCACCGGGGACCAGTTCAAAGGTAGTGCCAGTCAGCAGGGCGCTGACGCTGGGGTTATCCAGAGAGATTTTCGGCTTCTTCATCTGAATCAGCGTCTTCTCGCGCAGCAGGCTGACAACGCTCGGATCGACGGTCATTTCGCCGGTCACTTTCCCGTCGGAATTGAGATTCATCTTGCTGAGCTGGCCAACCTCGAGACCCTGGTACATCAGCGGCGTAGAGCCGGCTTTTAAGCCCGCGCCGTCGGGAAGATCCAGTTTGACCACCACCCCACGCTGGCTGTGCGCCAGGTCTTCATATAAATGATAATCCGTGTTCTGCTGAGCCTGCGCAGAGTCATCGGGGGAATCAAAGGCGATGGCGCCGTTCACCAGCGCCGAGAGGCTATCCAGCTGGACCTTCGCGCCGCTCAGGCTGACATCTGCTTTCACGCCGGAGACGTTCCAGAAACGGCTCTCTTTTTTCACCAGGTTCGTGAAACGGCGCTCGATCAGTACGTCAATCGTGACGCCCTGATTGTTCGGGTTAATAGCGTAGTCATACACTCGGCCGACCGGAATTTTGCGGAAATAGACCAGCGAGCCGCTGGTTAACGAGCCCAAATCCGCTGACTTGAGATGAATCATCAGCTCGCCGTTATTGATGTGATACTTCGGCTGGGTGTCGAGAGCGACAAAGTGATCCTCAGGCTCGCCCTGGCCGGGCATCATGCCGATATAGTTGCCGCCAACCAGCGCATCGAGGCCCGACACGCCGGCAAGAGAAGCTTTCGGCGTCACCAGCCAGAACTGCGTCTCCTTGCGCAGCGCATCTTTCATATCGCCTTTGACGCTGGCTGAAACCTCAATTTTACTCAGATCTTTACTCAGCGAGATATTCTCGACCGTACCGACTTCTACCCCCTGATAGCGGATAGGCGTGCGCCCAGGAACGATACCGTTGGCCGACTGGAAGTCGATAACGATCGTCGTACCGCGATCCTGATAGCTGGTCCATATCAGCCAACCGGCAATCAGTAGCGCAATGACCGGCAGCAGCCAGAAGGGCGAAATGCGGCGTTTAGTTTTAATTTTGGCTTCAGTCGGCGAAGCGGGCGTTTCCTGACTCATGTGCGTCCCAAAGTAAGCGGCTGTCCAGCCATTCAACAGCAAGGATAGTTAATATTACCGCGGCGCCAAAATAGACCGCGGCGGGCCCCATCGTAAACGCGAGGAGCTGATCGCGGTTGATCAGCGACATGGTTAATGCGATGACAAAAAGATCCAACATAGACCAGCGGCCGATCCAGGTAATCAGCCGCAGCAGCAGGATGCGGGTACGTAACCCCTGTTCACACTTGAATTGTATGCTGACCAGCAGGGTAAACAATACAATAACTTTGGTGAATGGGACCAGAATACTGGCGATGAACACCACTCCGGCGATGGCCACGTTGCTGCTGGCCAGCGACATAATGCCGGAAAGAATGGTGTCGTCCTGGCGCGCGCCGTTGACGTAGATAATCGAGATCGGCAGCAGGTTGGCAGGCAGCAGGAAAACCATCGACGCGATCAGCGCGGCCCAGCTCTTTTGCAGGCTTTGGCGGCGCCTGTGGCGCAGGGGCGTGTGACAGCGGCGGCAGCGCCCGCGGGAATCACGATGTCCGGTATAATGACAGCCGAGACAAACCTGGAGATTATTGTCCGGCCGCAGCGCCGGGCGCTGGGGATAAAAACGCTCCCACAGCTCCTCAACGTTCATATGAATAAGCGTCAGGATGCTGAGCAGGGTGAGCGCGATATAGGCGATAAGCCCGATGCCGGGCTGCAGAAAGGCGTAATCTTGTACTTTGATTGAGGCGACGCCGATACCGACCAGGTAAATATCCAGCATCACCCACTCTTTGAGCCGCTCCAGCATCAGCAGTATCGGGCGCAGATTCATGCCCAGCACGTTACCCAGCCACAGGTAGGCGATTGAGACGACCAGCAGCACCGGCGCGACGACCGCGCAAAACAGCACCATCGCCGCCGTGAGCGGATCGCCCTGGCCGGTCATTTGCCAGATGCCCTGAAGGACGTTAGCGTCGATGCGCACGCCTAAGAGATGTAAGCGCAGAAGCGGTTCGCTCCAGGCAAAAGGCATCAGCAGCAGCATCGCGATCGCCATGCTGCCCAGCCGGGTAAGCGACCAGTCGCGGCCATCGCGCACTTTGGCGTTGCAGCGAGGACACCAGGCGCTTTGATTCTTTTTGAGGACCGGTAAACGAAACAGCAGATCGCACTGCGGGCAGCGCTGATAGTGTGCGTGCTCAACAGGCGCGCTGACCGAGTAGACGATCATTTTTTTTGCTGGCGTAATCCTGGGTGTTTTTAGTGGCATTTATAGCTTACAGAAATGAGTGTATCTCTCTATCTTAACTCAGGAATGAATTCATCTTGAGCATGAATGCATTTAAAGCTTATTTTATTAGGCTGTAAGTGTAAGGTAGTAAGACAACTAAGCGAATAAATAATGAACAAACAAGAATTCTACGCGGATCTGAACCGCGATTTTCAGGCGTTAATGGCAGGCGAAACCAGTTTTCTGGCCATGATTTCAAATACCAGCGCGCTGCTGTTCGAGCGGCTGGCTGAAGTGAACTGGGCCGGTTTTTATCTCCTGGAAGGCGATACGCTGGTCCTTGGCCCGTTCCAGGGCAAGCTGGCCTGCGTGCGGATTCCGGTAGGGCGCGGCGTATGCGGCGCTGCCGTTGCGCAGAATCGCGTGCAGCGGGTAGAAGACGTTCACGCCTTTGATGGTCACATCGCCTGCGACGCCGCCAGTAATTCGGAAATAGTCTTCCCGTTACGGGTGAACGATCGGACTATCGGCGTGCTGGATATCGATAGCACGGCCCATTCCCGCTTCACCGCTGAAGATGAGCAGGGGCTGGCAGAACTGGTCGCGCATCTGGAAAAACTCATTTCTGCGACTGATTATCAAAAAATATTCACCCGCGTCGCAGGATAATCAACGGATAACGTAGCATTTACCGATGACGTCATTATAATGACGCCTGTTCATGCCTGCGGCTTGTTGGCTACGTCCGTTGTAATCAGGAAATTTCATGGAAAATCAACCTAAGTTGAATAGCAGTAAAGAAGTCATTGCGTTTCTGGCCGAACGCTTCCCTCAGTGTTTTAGCGCTGAAGGCGAAGCTCGCCCCCTGAAAGTCGGTATTTTTCAGGATCTCGTTGAGCGCGTTGGCGGAGAGATGAATCTCAGCAAAACCCAACTTCGCGCTGCACTGCGTCTTTATACTTCGAGCTGGCGCTACCTGTACGGCGTTAAGCCTGGCGCAGTCCGCGTTGACCTCGACGGCAACCCGTGCGGCGAACTGGAAGAGCAGCATGTCGCTCACGCCCGCCAGCAGCTTGAAGAAGCAAAAGCCCGCGTCCAGGCGCAGCGTGAAGCGCAGCAAGCGAAAAAACGCGAAGCCGCCGCCGCTGGCCAGCCGGAAGAGGGGGCTCGTCGCGAGCGTAAACCTCGTCCTCAGGCTCAGGCGCGTCGTAAAGAAGGCGCTGAGCAGCGTAAACCGCGCCCGGCACCAGCAGCTAAAGCGCCGCGCGAAGAGCGTCATACCCCTGTATCAGATGTGTCTGTATTGACCGTTGGCCAGGCACTGAAGGTGAAAGCAGGTAATAATGCAATGGACGCCACCGTCCTGGAAATCACCAAAGATGGCGTTCGTGTACAGCTGACTTCTGGTATGTCAATGATTGTACGCGCAGAACACCTGGTGTTCTGAAACGGAGGCCGGGCCAGGCATGAACAAATTCTTTAAGCTCACCGCGTTGGCGGGCCTGCTGGTAATCGCAGGCCAGTCGTTCGCCGTGGACGATATAACCCGGATTGATCAAATCCCCGTGCTGAAAGAAGAGCCGCAGCACGCAACGGTGAGCGAGCGCGTGACATCGCGCTTTACCCGTTCCCACTACCGTCAGTTCGATCTCGACAATGCCTTTTCGGCAAAAATTTTCGATCGTTATCTGAACCTGCTGGATTACAGCCATAACGTGCTGTTGGCCAGCGACGTGGCGCAGTTTGCCGCGAAAAAGAATCAAATCGGCGATGAGCTGCGCAGCGGGAAGCTGGACGTTTTTTACGACCTGTATAACCTGGCGCAGAAACGTCGTTTCGAGCGTTATCAATATGCATTGAAAGTGCTGGAACGTCCGATGGACTTTGCCGGCAATGATAACTTTAACCTTGACCGCAGCAAGTCGCCCTGGCCGAAAGATGAAGCCGAGCTGAATGCGCTGTGGGATGCCAAGGTGAAGTTCGATCAGCTCAGCCTGAAGCTGGCGGGCAAAGATGATAAAGAGATTCGCGAAACCTTAACCCGCCGCTACAAGTTTGCCATTCGCCGTCTGGCGCAAACCAACAGCGAAGATGTTTTCTCACTGGCGATGACCGCCTTTGCGCGTGAAATCGACCCGCATACCAACTATCTCTCACCGCGCAATACCGAGCAGTTCAATACCGAAATGAGCCTGTCTCTCGAAGGTATCGGCGCGGTATTGCAGATGGATGACGACTACACGGTGATCAATTCGCTGGTGGCAGGCGGTCCTGCGGCGAAGAGTAAAGCCATCAGCGTGGGTGACCGTATCGTTGGCGTCGGCCAGCCGGGTAAAGGCATGGTTGATGTGATCGGCTGGCGTCTTGATGACGTGGTCGCGTTAATCAAAGGTCCAAAGGGCAGCAAGGTTCGCCTGGAGATCCTACCTGCGGGTAAAGGCGCGAAAACGCGGATTGTTACCCTCACGCGCGAACGCATCCGTCTTGAAGACCGCGCGGTTAAAATGACCGTCAAAACCGTCGGCAAAGAAAAAGTTGGCGTGCTGGATATCCCGGGTTTCTATGTTGGCCTGACGGATGACGTGAAGGTTCAGCTGCAGAAGCTGGAGAAACAGAACGTCAGCAGCATCGTTATCGACCTGCGCAGCAACGGCGGCGGAGCGCTGACCGAAGCGGTTTCGCTTTCTGGTCTGTTTATTCCATCCGGTCCGGTTGTTCAGGTGCGCGATAACAACGGTAAAGTGCGCGAAGACAGCGATACCGACGGCGTGGTGTACTACAAAGGCCCGCTGGTGGTGCTGGTCGACCGTTTCAGCGCCTCGGCTTCTGAAATTTTCGCCGCCGCGATGCAGGACTACGGTCGCGCGCTGATCGTCGGGGAGCCGACCTTTGGCAAGGGGACCGTCCAGCAGTACCGTTCGCTGAACCGGATCTACGACCAGATGCTGCGTCCTGACTGGCCGGCGCTGGGCTCCGTACAGTACACCATTCAGAAATTCTATCGCATCAACGGCGGTAGTACTCAGCGTAAGGGTGTGACGCCGGACATCATGATGCCGACCGGAACGGAAGAGCGTGAAACCGGTGAGCAGTATGAAGATAACGCGCTACCGTGGGACAGCGTCAATGCGGCAACCTACGTGAAATACGGTGACCTGACGCCGTTTGGGCCGGAGCTGCTCAAACGTCACGATGCGCGTATCGCTAAAGATCCTGAATTCCAGTACATCATGAAGGACATTGCTCGCTATAACGCGATGAAAGACAAACGCAACATCGTCTCCCTGAACTACGCGCAGCGTGAAAAGGAGAACGAAGAAGATGATGCGATTCGTCTGGCCCGCGTTAACGATCGCCTGAAACGCGAAGGCAAGCCGTTACTGAAGAAGCTGGAAGATCTGCCGAAGGATTACCAGGAGCCCGATCCGTATCTTGATGAAACGGTTCACATTGCGCTCGACCTGGCCCATGAGGAAAAGGATCGGCCCGCGGTAGAGCCCCCGGCCAGTAAATAAATCCCCAACGGGCACAATAATTTGTGCCCGTTTTCTTTTCCGTCCTTGCCAACTCTGACGGCCTGAATTCAACAAAATGTCAACGCTTTTGCCCAGCGTCAGCAATATGCTACAAAATGTAAAGTTGTGTCTTTCTCGTGACTTAGCGGGGCCTGATGGTTGAAAATTGGCGTCCTACCCATACCATGTGGGTAATCGCATAGTGCGTTTTGTTAAATCGAGGTTAAAAGAAAATTATGATGCGAATCGCGCTTTTCCTGCTGACCAACCTGGCAGTGATGGTGGTGTTCGGGCTGGTGCTAAGCCTGACGGGAATTCAGTCAAGCAGCATGACCGGGCTGCTGATCATGGCGCTGTTGTTTGGTTTCGGCGGTTCAATCGTTTCGCTGCTGATGTCGAAATGGATGGCGCTGAAATCGGTGGGTGGGGAAGTCATTGAGCAGCCGCGTAATGAAACCGAGCGCTGGCTAATGAATACCGTCGCGCAGCAGGCGCGGCAGGCGGGCATTGGTATGCCGCAGGTGGCTATCTACCATGCGCCGGATATTAACGCCTTTGCGACCGGCGCGCGCCGCGACGCGTCGCTGGTGGCCGTCAGCACCGGGCTGCTGCAGAACATGAGCCGTGATGAAGCGGAAGCGGTCATTGCGCATGAGATTAGCCACATTGCCAACGGTGACATGGTTACCATGACGTTGATTCAGGGGGTGGTGAACACCTTCGTTATCTTTATCTCGCGCGTTATCGCGCAGATTGCGGCGGGCTTTCTCGGCGGCAACCGGGATGAAGGTGAAAACAGCAACGGCAACCCGCTGATCTATTTTGCGGTCGCTACGGTGCTGGAGCTGGTATTTGGTATTCTGGCGAGCATCATCACCATGTGGTTCTCCCGCTACCGCGAGTTCCATGCCGACGCCGGTTCAGCAAAACTGGTCGGGCGTGAGAAAATGATCGCCGCGCTGCAGCGCCTGAAAACCAGCTATGAGCCGCAGGAAGCCAGCAGCATGATGGCGTTCTGCATTAACGGTAAAGCGAAATCCATGAGCGAGCTGTTTATGACTCACCCGCCTCTGGATAAGCGTATTGAAGCCCTGCGCAGCGGCGAATATCTGAAGTAACGCTCTGTTCCCGGCTGTAATAAAACAAAAATCCGCAACCTTCGGGCTGCGGATTTTTTTATGTCGATTAAGGGCTACAGCCTGGCGCGCGGCTGCGTGACACGCAGCCCGCTGACGGCCGCGGCGACAACGGCAAGGATCCCGGCCAGCATAAGAGCGGTGTGGGTTCCGCTATTTCCTGACAGATTAAACAGCAGCGCCACCAGCGCGGCGCCGGTACTCTGCCCAAGCAGGCGCGCGGTCCCCAGCATGCCGCTTGCGCCGCCGCTACGATGAGCCGGCGCTGAAGATACGATGGTGTGATTGTTGGGCGACTGGAACAGACCAAAGCCCGCGCCGCAGAGCGCCATGCGCCAGATAATATCCAGATCCGTGGGGGCGGAGGGCAGTAAAGCCAGGCCGAACAGGCCGCAGGCCATGACGAGAAGGCCAATCGCGCCCAGCAGCCCGGCGTGAACTTTCTCAATCAAATAGCCTGCCAGCGGCGCCATCACCATGGTGGCCAGCGGCCACGGCGTCAGCAGCAGACCGGTTTCCACCTCGCTGCGTCCCATCATTGACTGCAGGAAGAACGGCAGTGAAACCATGGCCAGCATCTGGGCGCAGAAGGAGCATATCGAGGTACAAATTGACAGAGAGAATAGCGGGATACGCAGCAGGTCAATCGGCAGCAGGGGGACTGGCATCCTGAGCTGACGGCGGACAAAAAAGAATCCGACGACCAGCATGGCAACGATCTCCGCCGCAACCAGTTCGCCGGACTGGCCCTGGGCGAAACCGCCGAGCGCGGTAATCAGTAAACCAAAGGTGAGGGCATTCATGATCGCGCTCGGCAGGTCGAAGCGGGTGACCTTGCTGCGGCCCGCGTTGGCGGGCAGATAGCGAATCGCGAGGAGCAGGGAAATAATGCCCAGCGGAACGTTAATCAAAAACAGCCATTGCCATGAAGCCATCGAGAGAATCGCGGCGGCGATGGTCGGTCCCGCCGCGGAGGAGACCGCCACCACGAAAGAGTTGATCCCCATTCCGCGGCCGAGAAAACGCTGGGGATAAATCAGGCGAATAAGGGCGGTGTTAACGCTCATCAGCGCCGCGCCGCCGAGGCCCTGCGCCACGCGCGCCAGGGTCAGCATTTCCAGGCTTGTGGAGAGGGCGCAGGCCAGCGACGTGAAGGTAAAAAGCGCCAGGCCGATTTTATAAATACGCCGATAGCCGACCATATCGCCGAGGAAAGAGAGCGGCAGCAGCGCGATAACAATGGCGATTTGGTAGGCATTCACTATCCAGATAGAGGATGCCGGGGACGCGTTTAAATCGCTGGCGATGGTCGGCAGGGCGACGTTGGCGATCGCGCCATCCAGCACCGCCATCGACAGGCCTAATACAATGGTCAGAATGGCACCGTAACGCTGCGGTAAAGGCAGCCCATCGGAGAGTTTTTTATCCATGTGAGGTCTGTATCTTATCGGGGACTATTAACTGGGTAATAATTTTAGCATTGATTATTCAGCGGCATGTCGCAGATTTGTAACGAATAGGCAGAAGAACGATTGCGGCTCGCGGGATGCGAATTTATAATAAAAACCGGTTCTAATTTTTATAAAACAGTTGCGATGAGGTGATAAATGGCAGTTGCAGATTTGGATAAACAGCCAGATTCTGTCTCTTCGGTATTGAAGGTTTTTGGCATCCTGCAGGCGCTTGGCGAAGAGCGTGAAATTGGCATTACCGAACTGTCCCAGCGCGTCATGATGTCAAAAAGCACCGTTTATCGCTTTTTGCAGACCATGAAATCGCTGGGGTACGTGGCTCAGGAAGGCGAATCCGAGAAATATTCTCTGACCCTGAAACTCTTTGAACTTGGCGCGCGGGCTTTGCAGAACGTTGATTTGGTACGTAGCGCTGATATTCAGATGCGCGAGCTTTCACGCCTGACGAAAGAGACCGTCCACCTGGGCGCCCTGGATGAAGACAGCATCGTTTACATCCACAAAATCGACTCAATGTACAATTTGCGCATGTACTCGCGCATTGGGCGTCGTAACCCGCTGTACAGCACCGCGATCGGTAAAGTGCTGCTGGCCTGGCGCGATCGTTCCGAGGTTGAGCAGATTCTGGAAGGCGTGGAGTACAAACGCAGCACCGATCGGACCATCACCAGCACCGAAGAGCTGCTGGCGGTTCTGGATAAGGTCCGCGAGCAGGGATATGGCGAAGATAACGAAGAGCAGGAAGAAGGGCTGCGCTGCATCGGGGTGCCGGTTTTCGACCGCTTCGGCGTGGTTATCGCCGGTCTGAGTATCTCTTTCCCGACGCTGCGTTTCTCGGAAGAGCGCCTGAACGAGTATGTCGCGATGCTGCATACGGCGGCGCGTAAAATTTCCGAACAGATGGGCTATAACGATTATCCGTTCTGATTTGCGCGTGAATCGGGCTACAGAATCTGTAGCCCACTCGCGGCTAGCCGTTATCAACCACCGTGGCGCTTTTACGCAGAATAGGGCAATCGGTGATGCCGATAATACCGCTGCTGGAATGAACATACTGTGCGGTACTGATGCCGCGAGCCGTGAGATATTTACACTGCAATCCCAGCCCCCCGGCGTTCTCACTGCTGCCCATTAATACGCCGTAACCGCTTAATAACACGCCAATCCACAAGATAGCCAGCACCACAATGGTACGAATGATCAATCGCATTGTTGCCTCATTATTTGTATTATCCTTGCGTCCATTCTGGCATGAACACCAGTTGAAACAAGTCTATGATTCCTAAACTTGCCTTTCGTATTACAGTTAGCCGCGGTTTAAGAAGGTCATGTTATCCTGGCGACATCTGATACTGATGCGGAGTGTGGAGTGAAAAAATTACGGTGGGTTTTGCTGACAGTCATCATTGCAGGTTGCTTACTGCTATGGACTCAGATGCTTAACGTAATGTGCGATCAGGATGTACAGTTCTTCAGCGGCATCTGCACTATCAATAAATTTATTCCCTGGTAAGACATTTTTAATATGATTGATTTTCTTCTGCTGCGCGGGTGGTAGAATGAGCGCCTTCTCTTTGAGGTGGTGAAATGAGTGAGTTACTAAATCCTGGGATTGTAAGCCTGGCATCCGTGGCGCTTTCTGTTGTGCTGCTGCTTGTCGGCCTGTTGTTATGGTTTTTTGTTAATCGTGCCAGTTCGCGCGCCAATGAGCAGATAGCGCTGCTGCAGGCGCTGCTGGATCAGCAAAAGCGGCAAAACGCGCTGCTGCGCCGTCTCTGTGAGGCCAATGCGCCTGAGAAGGAGATCGCCGCTGAACCTTCAGTAGCCGAAAAGGGAAAAGGCGACGACGATTTCATCCGTCTTGTTGCAGAGCGCTGATCCGACCGACAGGTGCGCACGTTTGCGGTGTGCGCCTGTATCTCACCCGGTTGTATAACTTATTCTTATCTATAAAACCTCTTCAGCTTTTTTCGCGCGCACGGGCCAGCGGAAGCGGCTTTCCCACTCGGCCTTATATTGCTTTGTTTAATTAATCAAATAAAAGAATAGTCGGACTTCGCTGTCATCAGCTCTTCATTATTGTCGTGGAATATTAGTATAGACAATATTTTAAGCTCTTCAATTTACGCGTTTCGATATTATGAAATGACTGCGTTAAAGCAATTTTTCATCTATCGTTATGAGCTTTTATATGCATCTTTATGCAGTGACTTTTGTCTCCCCCTAAAATTGGCGGTTTCACTGCAGCCGGGGACGGGGGCTCTGAAGTCGTTGAGCTACGACGGATAAGTGGCCGCAAGAGAGGATATCCCGGGGGCGCAAGCAGGACGCGATAAGGATAAGTCAGAGCGAGCAAAGTCGCATAAATGTGCAGGCGATCAAATGATTCCCTTATAATCTGTGCGAGCGATCGAGACCCGTCTAAAAATGGCTTGCCATTATTTACGTAGTATGTGATAACACGTTTCGGGTTAAACGAGGTACAGTTCTGTTTATGTGTGGCATTT